>Ga0307992_1000023_pt1 | contig 95941 bp, 96 predicted proteins | sample EllFjometagen133_FD_203162 | JGI IMG/M metagenome (GOLD analysis project Ga0307992, IMG submission 203162) | Marine microbial communities from Ellis Fjord, Antarctic Ocean - #133 | ecosystem: Environmental > Aquatic > Marine > Unclassified | place: Southern Ocean | collected 2014-10-08
TGAGACATCTCTTATCAAGGTTTAATTATTAGTTTGTTAGACTAAATGATTATACCCGAAGAGATGTCTTTTTGTCTTTCTAGATTAAGATTGGGATCAGAATGCAAGGGCTGAAGTATGGTGTTGGAAAAAAATCTACCCAAAGCCTAAGCTCGAGAGGATGATTCCAATAAATACCTTTATTCACATAAGGACGTACATCCTTATGTGAATAAACTTAAAAAAATATTATTTTATATTATTATTACACAAAAACCTCGCCCGAGAGCGAGGTTTTTATATATATAGAAAACTAAGATTTAGTTTACTGCTTCCTTTAGAGATTTTCCAGCTTTGAATTTTGGAGAATTACATGCAGGAATATCTAGAGGTTCTCGTGTTGCAGGGTTAATTCCCTTTCTAGCAGCCCGTGCTGTTACTTTAAAAGTTCCAAAACCAGTGAACGCTACTTGATCTCCACTTTGCAAAGCGCCAGTGATTGTGTCAATTAAGGCCTCGATTGCAGCTTCTGAATCTTTTTTGCTAAGACCAATTTTTGTTGCTACTGCTTCTACGACTTCGCTCTTGTTCATAGTTTTCACCGCCTTTCTAGATTTAATTATTTATTTTTTTATTCTATTGAAAGTATCTTCCAATAGGGTAAATTTTTATTAATCTTTCCTTTTTCCCTCAATAGCCCTATTTTACTATACTTCCCCTAAAAAAAGCAAGTATTTTAGGCGCTTCTATAAACAACACACAAAGCTCTATCTAGCATATTCAACAGATCTAGTTTCTCTTATAACATTAACTTTAATTTCTCCAGGATAATTCAACTCTTCTTCAATCCTTTGAGCAATGCCCTTAGCGAGTTTCAAAGCCTCGAGGTCATCAATTTTTTCTGGATTAACAAAAACTCGAATCTCTCTTCCAGCTTGAATTGCATAACACTTTTGAACTTCTCCATATGACAGAACAAGTGTTTCAAGTTCCTCAAGTCTTTTAAGATATTTTTCAAGTGTATCTTTTCTAGCCCCAGGTCGAGATGCACTAAGTGCATCAGCCGCAGCAATTACAAGTCCAAGATTATTCTTAAATGGATAATCTTCATGATGAGACTTCATCGCATCGATAACATCTTCTGATTGACCAAATTTTTTCAAAATACTAATTCCCAGCTCAACATGAGTTCCTTGAATCTCATGATCAACTGCCTTTCCAATATCATGAAGAAGCCCAGCCTTTTTAGCTTTAGTCACATCAAGCCCAAGTTCAGCAGCAAGTGCTCCTGAAATATGAGCTACTTCAAGAGAATGAAGTAAAACATTTTGACCATAACTTGTTCGATATCTTAACTTTCCAAGAAGCTGAATGAGACGAGGATCAATCCCAACTAAACCGAGATCATACACAGCAGCCTCTCCTGATTCTTTAATCTTCTTGTTAATTTCCTTTTTAGCCTTTTCAACTGAATCCTCAATTTTAGTTGGATGAATTCTCCCATCTTCAATTAAATAATTTAAAGCCATTCGAGCAATTTCTCTCCTCATTGGATCAAATCCAGAAATCACAATTGCCTCTGGAGTATCATCAACAATAATTTCAACACCAGTTAAGGCTTCTAATGCTTTTATGTTTCGTCCCTCACGACCAATAATTCTTCCCTTAATTTCATCAGAAGGAAGAGCCACAGTTGAAGTGGTTGTTTCAGCCACATGAGTTCCTGCATATCTTTGCATTGCAAGAGACATCATATTTTTAGCCTCTTCCTCAATCTGTTCCTTCTTATCTCTTTCTAACTGACCAATAACCTTTACAATTTCATCCTTATTTTCCTTTTCAGTGAGCTTCAGAAGAACTTTTTTGGCTTCTTCTTTATTCATTCCCGAAATCTTTTCAAGTCTTTCAATTTGCTGTTGCTTAACCTGAAGAATTTCCTCACGAATTCTTTTAATTTCCTGAGCCTTTCCTTGAAGATTTTTCCTTTCCTTTTCAAGATTAGAAACTTTTTGATCCAACCCTTGCTCTTTTTGTTCAAGTCTTCTCTCCATTCCACGAAGCTCCTCACTCCTCTTTTTTTCCTCTTTTTTTGCCTCATCAAGAATCTTAACAGCCTTGTCCTTGGCGTTAAGTAACGTTTCTTTTGATTCAATTTTTGCATCTTCAAGAAGCTTTGCTACTTTTGATTCAGCTGTATCAAGCTGATTCTTGGCAATTGTTTGTCGACCAAAATAGCCGACCGCGCCCCCTGCCAATAAGACTACAATTCCGATAATGATTACATCCATATTAGTTACTTGCTAATCTGCTGCAAAACGAAACTAATAAAGCAATGATCCATTTTTTATTTTATAAGCATCTTATCTATAATAAGAAAAGTTGATTCTGAAATTATTCTCCTTGTACATTTAGCGTCAAAAATATTAATCATTGATTTCTTGCTCCATTAATCTCTATTTATTATACTCTTCTAACTCGATCTCTTTGCAACTATTAGCTTTTTAAACGATTATTAACTAAACTTAACATCTCTTAAACTCTTACATTACTTTAATTCTTTTTAAGAAAATTGTCAAAAATATTCATAGTGATAAAATGAATTAGTAATATCTCTAATTATAAATATTTCTACTAGAAAAATCTAATACCTTTAATAATATAAAAATTGTTATGAATAAATCTAAACCAGTTGTAATGATAGTTTTAGATGGATGGGGAGAAAGCACTGAAATCGCTGGAAATGCTATTAGAAAAGCTAACACTCCCACAGTAAACGCACTTAACCAATATTATCCCAAAACCTTTCTTCAAGCTTCTGGAATCTCAGTGGGACTTCCTTGGGGAGAAGTTGGAAATTCCGAAGTTGGACACCAGTCAATGGGAGCAGGAAGAATTATTTATCAAAATCTTCCACGAATCACCTTAGCAATCGAAGATAATTCTTTCTTTAGTAATGAGGCATTTCTGAAAGCAACTAAAAATACCAAAGAAAATAAAACATCACTCCATCTTATTGGACTAACTAGTGACGGAGGGGTTCATTCTGATATTAATCATCTCTTCGCTCTCATGGAACTTGCAAAAGACCAGCGAGTTGAAAAATTATTCATTCACGCCATCACTGATGGTCGAGATACTTCACCAAAAATAGCCCAGGAATATATTAAAAAGATTCAAGCAAAAATCAAACAACTTGAAATCGGAAAAATTGCTACTATCACTGGAAGATACTACGCTATGGATCGAAACAAAAATTTTGATCGCCTTGAAAAATCACTTGACGCAATGATAAATAACAAAGGAGTAATTGAAAATGATCCAATTCTAGCAATTGAAAATCAATATAAAAGAAACATTGACGATGAACATCTTGAACCAATTGTCTTAACTGATGAAAATAAAAATCCAATAACAAAAATCTTAAAAAATGATGAGATAATTTGTTTTAACTTTAGAAAAGACCGGTCAATGCAATTTGCACAAGCTTTTGCTGATGCAAAGATAAGAAAAGAAAATTTCAAAATTGAAATTCCTGAAATCCACTTCACTGCTATGACAGAATATATGTCAGGCCTTGAAATGGATATTGCTTTTCCTCAGGAAGACTCACCAACCTGTCTTGGAAAAATAATTTCAGATAATAACAAAAAGCAATTAAGAATCGCTGAAACTGAAAAATATGCTCATGTTACCTATTTTTTTAATGTTGGTGAAGAAAAACCATTCCCAGGAGAAGAACGGATTGTTGTCCCATCAAAAAATGTTCCCTCTTATGATGAAATTCCAGAAATGAGTGCAATGGAAATTACAGAAAAAACTTTAGAAGAAGTAGAAAAAGATAAATTTGATTTTATTTTAATTAATTTTGCAAATGCTGACATGATTGGCCATACCGGAAATCTTCAAGCTGCAATCAAAGCAATAGAATTTCTTGATAATTGTCTAAAAACAATCATCAAGGCAGTTTTAAGTAAAAAAGGATGCCTATTGATAACTGCTGATCATGGAAATGCTGAAGAAATGATCGAGATGAGAACCGGAGAAAAACTTACCGAACATTCCAACAATCCAGTTCCTTGCTGGCTAGTAACACCAGAAAACAAAAGAAAAAATCCACTACCGATGGAACCAGAAATTGAAAATGGCGGAATGCTCTGCGATCTTGCACCAACCGTCCTTGAATTAATGGGACTCGAAAAAGATCGCCAAATAAATTGTGAAAGCTTAATAGAATTATTAAAATAGAAATTACATAAATTAAAACAGGCCAATAAGCCTGTTTTTTTATATAAAATATATGTAAAAATAATTTAAATCATTGCAAACATCTTAATTTTTTCTTCTACTTTCTTTTGGATTGCATCTCGAACAACTGCCATGATTTTTCGTGGATCATTGTAATCGCAACGATCTTTATTCATCATCCCACAAAGAGCAGTGGAAAAAGCAATCCGAGTATCAGTATCAATATTAAAACAACAAATCCCACCACTAATAGCTTTCTCGACTTTCTCTTTATCCCAATCTGAAGCTCCATGCATAATAAGAGGTATTTCAGGAACTAAACTTTTAATCATATCCAAACGCTCCCAATCTGGTTCTGATCTCTCTCGAAAAAAACCATGAGCATTCCCAATTCCCACTGCCAAAGCATCTATCCCGGTTTCTTTTACCAACATTTCTGCTTCTTCAGGATTTGTCATCAATTCTTCCCAATCAATATCTCCCATTTCTTCTCGTCCTAAATAGGGAACTGCTCCAAGTTCAGCTTGAACCGAAACATCTTTTGAATGAGCATACTCAACAATCTCTTTTGTTAAAGTAAGATTCTCTTTAAAATTTAATTTTGAAGCATCAATCATAACAGAATCTACTCCAGCATCAATTGCTCTTGTGATATCATTAAGTGCTTTCCCGTGATCAAGATGAAACCCAATTTCAGCGTCCCTCGAATCACTTTCGATTGCCTCCAAAACAATATACTTTAACATCTTATCTCCAACATAGTCCAAGGAACTCATTGAAGTTTGAATAACACAAGGGCGTGAAAGCTCCGCTGCCGCTCGAATAATTCCTTGAGTAACTTCCATATTAGAAGTATTAAATGCGCCAATCGCATAACCACCCTTCATAGCATCTTTCAATATATCAACTGTTTTCTTTTTCATTTTTTTATTTTAATTATCCATTAATTTTGTAATTTTTTTAAGTTCGTGTGGAATAGTACTAGCACTTCCGATTAAAGCACCTTTCATTCCAGAATCAATGCAAACCTCTTGAACATTTTTACTATCAACACTTCCTCCATAAATAATTCTTACCCGCTCTGCAGTTTTCTCTCCATATTTTTTCACTAAAAACTTTTTAATTAATAATCTTGCAGTCATAATGTCAGCACTAGTTGGTGGAAATTTTGGCTTGTTGGCACTAATTGCCCAAATTGGCTCATAACAAATAATCACATTTTCAATTTTTCCTGGACCAATTTCTATTAAACAATTACTCAATTGACCCAGAACAACTTCCATCGTTAGTCCTTTTCTTCTTTGATCGCCATCTTCACCAATACAAATAATTGGTTTTATTCCAGCTCTTAAAACAGCTGAAATTTTTTGAGAAATCATTTCATCATTTTCCCCAAAATATTTTCGTCTCTCACTGTGCCCCAAGATTACATACTTAATCCCAGAACTTGAAAGCATTGTCGGAGAAATCTCTCCAGTAAAAGCCCCCTTATTTTCCCAAACACAATTCTGTGCACCAACAAAAATTGTTTTTGATTTATTTTTTTTACTGAATTGATCAAGAAAAATCGCTGGTGGACAAATTACCAATTCTGTATTCTTAAGCTTTAAATCTTTTTTTGCTTTTGAAAAATTTTCCAACCATCTCTCCACTTCCCCCGCCAAAGAAAGATACATCTTTAAATTCGCAACAATTATATTTTTGTTATTCATAATAGTATAAAATTATTTTTCTATATAATTAAGTAACCTATTTAAAAAAACTGCGTATAATCTTCCGAACCTAAGATTTCAACTTATCTTATCATAAACTCACAACTCCCATTGTTAATAAGGAAACAATAATTCCCGCTGTCATGATTCCAAGAATAATCACTGGGATGGATTTCTTTCTTTCTATTCCGAAAATAAACGCTGCCAGTGCTCCAGTCCAACCGCCAGTCATTGGAAGAGGAATTGCAACCAAAAGAAAAAGTCCCCAAGAGCCATATTTTTCAATTTTGTCATGCGATCTTCTTCTGGTTCTTTCAAAAAGCCACCTGAAAAATAGATTCCAAAATAAAAACTTTTTTGATAAAAATTTCACAACTACTTCCAAAAAAAACAAGATAATCAAAACTGGAATAATATTTCCAATCATTGCCCAAAAATAAGCCTGGAAAATATTCATATCATAAACCCCAACCGCAAAAGGAATTGCACCTCTTAATTCAAAAATTGGAGTGGCACCAATAATCACTGTGACAATCTGAGATGGAATGCTCTCAAAAACATTCGCAAATTGGTTTATATCTAAAATCATTTCAAAAAATTAATGGTGAATAGTACTAATTATTTATTTCACTAAACTCAATCGATTCTCTGGTAATATAAATTTTGATAAAAAATCTGTTTGAGAGTTTGAATTTTATCTGAAAATTTTCCAAGGTGGTGTTGAATGTGGTGAAAATTTTCAGTAAAAAATTCATACTCGAGTTTAGTTTTTTCAAAATTTATATTACCAGAGAAACAAATCAATCAGAACTATTTATTAATCAAACTTCTCTCAAGTATTTCGCTGAATCTTCTGGCTCTATTGCTGAAACTTCAATTCCCGTGGAAAGTTCGAATCCAGCCCAAGTTGAAGTTTTTGGTAAAATTTCAATATGCCAATGATAATGAGGGTAATCCCTCCCATCACACGGAGAAGTATGTAGATAAAAATTAAAATCTGGTTCACTAAGAATTTTTCCAGCTCTCCTAATCGCTTCATGAAGAGCCTCTCCTCCGGAGATTTTTTCTTCATCTGAAATTCTTTCAAAATAAGATTCATGTTTTTTTGGAAGAACCCACATCTCGAAAGCTGTTCGAGAAGCGAAGGGAGTAATAACCACAAAATCATCATTTTCGAAAACAACTCTTTTCCCATGACTCAATTCCCATTCAATCATATCACAAAAAACACACTTCTTGTGTGATCGATAATATTCTTCAGACCCATCTAGTTCAATTCGAATATATGGAGACACAACTGGCACTGCCGCAAGCTGAGAATGCGGATGAGAAATTGAAGCACCAGCTTTCTTCCCATGATTATGAAATATTTCAATATATCGAACAGACTTTTTATTCATCAAATCTAAATATCTTGTCTGATAAGCGTCTAAAATTTCCGCCACCCAAATTGGATCCATCAAACCAATATGTTTAAAATGATCACGAGTTAAAATCACTTCATGATAACCTACTCCGTCCATCCAAAAGTATGGTCCTTCTTCTTTGTGATTAATTCGTCCACCACTTGGTCGAGTAAATGCCGGATATTTATTTGGAAAAATTCTCAAAGTCCAATCACCTTTTCCTGTTGTATAAATTAAAACGTCTTCCTCTTGACCTGAAGCCGTTGGATCACAAAACAAACATTTCTCAATATCCTTAGCAGATTCTTTTTCTTTTTTTTCTTTTCCCGCAAAATCAGAAGGACGTTTTCCTCTTCCTGTCGCAATCACCACCCAGTCTCCAGTCACAAGATCTTGCCGAAGTTGAGAACCAGATTTATTTTTATTTTTTTCACCAACAGCTACATTCGTTTTTTTGTTTTTCATTTTTTTACCCTGTTAAATAAATTCCCTATTAAAAGTTAAATTTTCCTACTAATTTCATTAACTTTTTTATTAAGTTTATAAACCCCTTTAATCAAATTCCACCGAACTTTTGCTAAATCTCTAAAAGTACTTATATAGCCACTAATACCAACCAGGCTATCTCCTCGGTCAAGCCATTCCACTGGTACTTCGGCAATTTTGTAACCAAGTTTTTTCCCAACCATCAATAACTCAAAATCAATTCCCCATCGATTAATTGTTGCCCTAGGAGCAATATCCTTAACTGCACTCTCTGTAAAAGCTTTAAATCCACATTGAGTATCTTTAATTCCATAAAGCCCTGCCCCAACTTGAATAAGGAGATTTCCGAAATCCCCTAAGAATTCTTTCCATTTCGGTTGATGAATTTTCACATCTGATTCTCCAAGGTCTCTTGAGCCAATCACAATATCCGCTCCTTCTTTAAATTTTGGAATAAAATTATCAAACATCTTTATTGGAGTTGCACCATCCATATCAGTAAAAAGCCTAATTTGACCTTCCGCAGATAAAAGTCCCTCTCTAACAGAATAACCTTTCCCTTTATTTTCTTTTCTATCAATTACTCTGAAATTATCGGCTTTATCAGCAATTTCTTCATTAACTATTTCTGGAGTTTCCTCATCATTCGGCCCATCTAAAACAATTACCACTTCATAAACCTGTCCAAGATTTTCAAAATAGTTTTTAATGGAATTAAGATGATCATGCATCTCTTTTCTCTTTGTTGCCTCATTATAGGTAGGAACAATCACCGAATACATCGGTTTTAATTTATTTTTCATTTTCTTTTTTACCCAGTTAAATAAATTATTTAATAGGGTGAATTATATTTAATATTATTATAGATACACAAACCTTATTAGCCTGTGAATTTTCTTATTATAATTTTATCATTTTTTTTCATTTCTGTCTAACCAACTCTGAAGAATAATCCTGGCTGCCTCTGCATTATCTTGTTTAGTAATATTTTTTTCTCGAAATTCCTTAATATTTTTCTGAGCCATGAGAGTTGAAAAGTCCTCATTTTCAAAAATCACATCCCACCCCTCACTCTTCATTTCATCAATTGCCCTAGCCTTAGCACTAGACTCATTAAGTCCAAAAACTATTTTATCAATCAAATTATCAACCAAAATTTTCTTAATCTCATCAATTAAGTCATCCGTATCAACTTCTTTAAGTGGCACAGCAATTCGATTTTCACCATCTGCCAAAGCCAATCCTGTTTTGCTTTTCCCCCAATCAATTCCAAGAAAATATGCCTGTTCTGTCATTCTATTAAAATTAAAAGATTATTAAAATTTACATTTATTCCACGCTCAATCCAATTGGATAAGAAGGTGGGGTTTCGTCGCCGGCATCAATTCCGACTAAGCTTAAATCTGCGCCATAATCTTCGCTATCACTAGCTGTTCCGATTGCCCCTGATCCTGTTGCCAACGTGAAATCATGGCTTGTGGCGTCAGTGAATGTCGGGTCTGCGCTATAATTATCGTGACCACCAGTAGTGTTATTACTGCCATAGTCGATAATAGTAGAAGGGTTATAGAATATATTGTCATAATAAACATTGTCATTTGAAAATCCCCGAAATGAAAGCGCTGAAGTGATTCCGCCTACATAAATGGTGTTGTGTATTATAGTACAATTCGCACCACCCCAATTCTCACCAATAGCAGATTCACTTGCCATAGTATCTATAACGTTATTAGTGATAGACACATATGACTGGTCTACTGTAAAACTCCGTTGTGTTGAGTCCTGAATAATATTATTTTCAACGTTAATATCTCGATTTATATCATCGCCCCATTTAAATGCTACGGCAATGTGAGAATTAATAAATTTATTATTAAGGACATTTAAACCTATTGATCCTGCTCCGGTTGCATTAACCCTAACCCCTGCACAAACAAAATTACCATCAATATTACAGTTATAAATTAATACATTTATCCAACTATTCCCAGCACCAATACGAATAGTAGAGGCTTGACTGACATTGACTGATGACGCTGTGAGGTCGCAATTTTGTACTGTGATGTTGTTTGATGATCCTCCGCCACCTACTGTATCTGATGCGCCCATTACCACTGCACCATCATAGTTCCCGCCATAGCTGCCATTAATTACTAAACCATCCAGAGTGATATTGTCGTGACCATTTAAATTAAAAGTTGCTTCCCTATCAGAATAACTTGCCGCACCAATGACGGGTTTATTTTCTCCGGTGACTCGGATTAATGTTGTCCTGTTGGCATTATCTGTCCCGCTTTTGGGGACTAATGATTTTTCATTGTACGTGCCTTCGTGAATATATATCGTATCCCCTGACGATGATGCCGTAATCGCAGAAGCAATAGTGGAATAAGTTTGACCACTCCCAACATGAAGTTCAGCCGCCTGTGAATTCTCTACCAACCCGAAAAAACTAAAAAATATTATTAGGATGAGAATTGTTTTGAATTTCCTTGTCCGCCATAGCTTTTTTAGCGAAGGAGAAAACCTTAGCGAAGGTAGATCTTGTCTCTTTGTATTTTGTTTTTTCATTTTGATTTTTATTTCGTAAGGACGCACGTAAGGACGTCCATCCTTACGTTCGTTAATTAGACCTGAGTCCTAAACTATCAAACCAACTGGCCAATTAATATTGATGAGAAAAATATTCAGCCCGTATTATTCCACTCATTATTTAGTCAAAAGTTCAAATCCATTCTTTGTCACAGCCATTGTGTGTTCAAAGTGTGCTGAAAGCCCTCCTTCTTGGGTTTCGAAGGTGAAACCATCTGGTGCTAAAGAGATTTCACTACTCAACTCATTTACCATCGGTTCAAGTGCGATTACCATTCCTTCTTCAAACCTAACTCCCTTTCCTGGTTTTCCATAGCTTGGTATTTGAGGAGCCTCGTGAACTTCATAACCAACTCCATGCCCAACTAGTCCTCGCACAATGTGAAATTTCGTTGATGTAACATAATTTTCCACTGCATTACCAAAATTTCCCACACAAGAACCATGATAAATTTGTTCTAAACCAATTTCAAGAGATTTTTTCGTAACATCAGAAATTCTCTGAGCAAGTTCACTGACTTTTCCAATTGAAACCGTAATAGCAGAGTCCGTAAAAAGTCCTTTGTATTTAATTCCTAAATCTAACTTTAAAAGATCTCCTTCTTTAATAAATCGCTTCTCACTTGGCACACCATGAACAATCTCGTTGTTTAATGAAATACAAACTGCACCAGGAAAACCATTTTCACCATCAGCCGCATAATTCAAGAAAGATGGCTCAGCTTTCCGCTTAGCAATTTCTGCTCTTGCAATTTCATCCAAAGTCTTCGTACTCAGTTCAGAATTCACAGCCTCCTGAGATTTTTCAGCTAAAATTCTCAAAGTATCAGACAAAATCTTTCCTCCCTCTCTCAAAAGTGCAATCTCCTTCTTACTTTTCTTACTTGGTTTCATTTTATAAAAATCTTAAAAATTATACTCACTTATATTCAGATTAGTTCTCAGAACCGTAAAAGTCAATAATTAATGGTTTAACTCCTATGCAGAAGCTCGAAGAGTGTAGAAGTGTAAACTTGACGCTGCAATGCTACAGAATTTGACAAATTACACTAAGGATGATACAAAATAATACTAAATGATGCACCTAAAAACCAATAAAAAAGGAGAGACAACAGTGAAAAAAATATTTTTATTTGCCACCATTATTATTGCCTTGGGAGGACCTGTCGACTCTTCTGCTAAAAATAATGAGATTATAGTAATTTACTATAGTCATGATGCCTCCCTTCTTGGCAAAATCAGTTCTGGGATACCAGAAGCTGGTCAAAAAGAATTATCTATTGTAATGCCTTCTGCAACAACATTTGTTGTCATAGAAGTGGGTAATTACAAAAAAACGCACTCTATTAGAGAGGTAAGAAAAACGATACCGATAAAATCATCAATGTTCTTCGGCACCGTTTATTTAACTCATCATTCTAAGTCAAATACCACAACCATAGCTTTTGCGCCATGGTTTCAATGGTAATAAAAATCAACTCTTCTCCTACAAGTCCCCTGTCAAAAACCTTTGACATCGGACTTTTTTAAATTAAAAACAAATCTAAAAAATCCTCAATAAACCAAAATCAAACACAAAAAATAAGGAAATAATTATTTTTTTATCTTAAATAATCTAACTTAAAAAAATATTATTGACATTTCTAAAATAATAAACTAAAATCAATCCAAGATTAACAATATAAAGTCCAAGGTCTCGTCGCCTGCAGAAGCTAATAACCGCTTCAAAAAGGAATAACCAGACCACATCCCCACCCTTTTGGTGGATTTGTTTGTTGTTTAATAAGATCCTATTTACAACCTCCATGTTCTACTGCAAGTTCCATATTTTAACTGCAAATTATTCAAAGCTCGTCATAGTATCACCGATATTATTCCTCGCTTTTCACAATTTTCGTTAAAAATCTGAAACTTTCGTCACGAAAGAGAGGTTGTAAATAGGATCCAAGTGCGTTATAATCATAATAAATTAAAGTAACTAAATGTTGTACGAAATCAACTATCTTGTGCTTCAATCAAAAACAGCTGATCTTGAAAAAATTCGAGGTGAGATGAAAAAAATTGTTGAATCATTTGATGCAAAAGTCACCGCAGAAAGAGAATACCTTAAAAGAAAACTTTCCTATGAAATCACTCATGAACGATATGGATTTTTTACTGTTCTTCGATTTGAAATTAAAGACAATAATAAAATCCAAGAATTGAAAAAAAATCTTAATATCGATGAAAATGTTTCTCGATATATTATTGTTCGAGCCGATGAGCTCCCTTCTCTTGAAGAACACGCTAAAATAGAAGCAGATGTTCAAAGAAAAGATACGCTAAAACAAGAAGAAGTTGAACAAGCCTTAGCTAAAGAAGCTAAAAAAACTCCAGAAACTACTCCTGTAAAAGAAGAAGTTAAAAAAGAAGAGATTGAAGAGAAAGTAGCAGAAGAAAAAATTGTCAAAAAGAAAGAAGAAATTATTGAAGAAGAAGAGAAAGACGAAAAAGAGACCGGAAAAGAAATGATTAGAGAAAAAGGGAAAGAAGAGAAGAAAGAAAATGAGGAAACTAATGAAAAAGAAGATGATAAAAAAGACGAGGAGGGCAAAGTATCTCTAGATGAACTTGATAAAAAATTAGATGAAATCCTAAACCTTTAAAAATTTCAAATAACTCTTAATTAAGTAAAATCAAAAAAATGGATTTAAACAAAGCAATGCTTCTCGGAAGAATGACTCAAGACCCACAAGTTCGTTCAACAGCAAATGGACAAAACGTTGCCTCTTTTGGCGTTGCAACAAATCGTCGTTGGAAAGATCGAAACACTACTGAGATGAAGGAAGAAGTACAATTCCATAACATCGTTGCTTGGGGAAAACTTGGTGACATCTGCTCGCAATACATGCATAAAGGAATGAAAATTCTTGTTGAAGGAAGAATTCAAAACAGATCATGGGATGATCAGCAAACTGGACAAAAGAAATATCGAACTGAAATTGTAGCTGATAATATTATTATGCTTGACTCTAAGGGAGGCGGATCGCAACAAGAAGGAGGAAACTCTTTTAATAACCAAGGAGGACAAACTACTCCTATTTCTCCATTAGCACCGCAACCAAATCAAAGTCAAAATGAAATAAATATTCCATCTGCAGAACAAATTCCAACCATTAATATCGACGACGACAAGGAAGAAATTAAAATAGAAGACATTCCATTTTAATTCAAGAAAATTATAAGTAAACTGAAAACCATATGAAACCAATGCGACATCACCATTCACCAGCAAGTCAATTAAGTCAACCAAAAACATGTCATTTCTGTTCAAATAACATTGACGTCGTTGACTACAAAGATGTTATTCTACTAAGAAAATTCATCAACACTGCTGGAAAAATTATTCCAAGAAAAAGAAGTAACACTTGTTCGAAACATCAAAGAATGGTTTCCAATGCAATTAAACGAGCTCGAATAATCGCTCTTTTGCCTTTCGTAGCTAGATAAAATAAACTTCATGCTATCAATAAATGAAATTAAATCTGGGTCACAGATTATTGTTAATAATGATCCCTATACCATCTTAAATGTTCAACACTCTAAAATGGGAAGAGCTGGAGCTGTCTTACGAACTAAGATGAAAAACTTAAAGACAGGTAATATTCTTAATAAAACATTTCAAGGAGCAGAAAAAGTTGAGAAAGCAGATATCGAAGAAAAAAAGGGCCAATACCTCTATGGTGATGGCTCTAATTTCTTTTTTATGGACAATGACAACTATGAACAATTTGAAATTCCGACCGAAGTGATTGGAGAACAATCAAAATTTCTAAAAGAAGAAACTGAAATAGGAATCATCTATTTCAAAGAGACTCCTATTAATATCAAACTTCCGATAAAAATGAACTTCAAAGTAACGGAAGCTCCTCCTGCTATCAAGGGAAATACTGCTGACGGTGGATCAAAACAAGTAACTCTTGAAAATGGAATCACAGTAAATACCCCTCTCTTTATTAAAGAAGGAGATGAAATTAGAGTCAACACAGAAACTGGCGAATATGCAGAGCGTGTTAAATAAGATAATTTTATTGGTCGGGGCACTGAGAATCGAACTCAGACTATACGCTCCCAAAGCGCACGTACTACCATTATACGATGCCCCGAAATACCTTTTCAATATTATATCATTTTCATAAAAAGTCAATTCAAAACAAAATTTATGCAAAACAAAAAATTTTACCAGAATCAAAGTCCCGGTCAACAAAAAGAAAAAAATCAAAAAATTGAAAAGCTTTTCAAGCCAGACGAGGTAATTAAAAAAGCCGCCATTAAACCTGTAATTAAAAAAAATTCACGAACAAAATTAAATGAGATTTATTCATGGGAAGCAAAAGAATTTGAGAAACTTAATCGTCACCCAAACTGGTATCTTTATTTTTATATTGTTTTGTTTGCTATCAGCATTTATTCTCTTTTTGTAAACAACCTTCTCTTTGCAATTTTAATTATTTTATTTGGATTGCTTTTTTATATTTTTGAAAAACGTCAACCTAATATTTATTCTTTTGGCATAACCAAGGAAGGAGTTTTTGCCCAAGACAATCTTCATCCTTTTTCTTCAATTGAAAGTTTCTGGATCTTCTATGAGCCTGGCGGGCTCAAAGAGCTTTCATTAAAAAATAAGCATCATATTATTCCCTATACTCAAATTCCAATTGGAAAAGCCGATCCTTCAAAAATCAGAGAAATTTTAATCAATTTTATCCCCGAAGAAGAACGTGAGCAAACCATTTTTGATTATATCGAAAGATTCTTTTAACTTTCACAACTAAGCGCACTCTTTCAAAAAATCCACATTGAGTGGATTTTTTATATTACAATAGCATTCCACTTTAATTCATGATAATATAGAAAAATAAAAAATATCTCAAAGAAAAATCTTATCTTCTAATTACTGAAAAATAATCAGTACCCTGAAAATGAGAAAAAACTATGCTTAACCTTAACGACCCAATAACAATTCTTCCAAAAATTCCTAAAAGGTTTTTACCAAAACTAAAAACCTTAGGAATTAAAACTATTGGTGATTTACTTTATCACTTCCCTTTTCGTTATGAAGATTTTTCTTTGACTAAAAAAATAGCAGAAACAATTTTAGGAGAAACTGTGACAGTTTCAGGAAAAATTTCAAAAATAAAAAGTATTCGAAGCTGGAAAAGAAAAATGTTGATCACTGAGGCTTTTGTTAAAGATGAGACTGGTGAAATTAAAGCTGTTTGGTTCAACAATCCCCTTCCATTGAGATTTCTTGGGGAAGGAAAATATGTCCGTCTTAGTGGAAAAATTTCCGCTGACAAAAAAGGAGTTGTCTGTTTTCAACATCCAAATTTTGAAATGATAACCAAGGCAATTTTTGAGAATGAAAAATCAACCATTTCAATTCCGGAAACGAAAAATCTCAGCACTGGAATTCTCGCACCGGTCTATCCAGAAACTCAAGGAATCACCAGTTACTGGTTTCGAAAAACAATCCGCCAAACAATCCGCAACATTCGAGTTATTGATTTCATTCCAAAAGACATTCTTAAATCCCAAAAATTAGATGGAATTAAAAAGTCCTTAGAAAAGATTCATTTTCCTCAAAACTTAAAAGAAAGTGAAGTCGCCAGAAAAAGATTTGCCTTTGAAAAAATGTTTCTCATTCAAATCAAGGCTCTTCAAATCAAAAAAGACTGGGAAAGCGAAAAAGCTACTAAGATTAAATTTAAAGAAAAAGAAATTCAAAATTTTGTAAAAAGTCTTCCTTTTCAATTAACTAATGCTCAAAAAAAATCGGCGTGGCAAATCATCAAAGACCTCGAAAAAAACCAACCGATGAATCGTTTACTAGAAGGAGATGTAGGAAGTGGCAAAACAGTCGTCGCAACCCTTGCCTGCCTTTCTGTAGCACTCAATAAAAAACAATCAGCTATTCTTGCACCTACTGAAGTTCTAGCAATTCAGCATCATCAAGGAATCCAAGCATTTTTCAAAAACTATCCAGAAATAAAAGTTGGGATATTAACCGCTTCTCGATGTATGATTAATAACAATGAAATTACCAGAAAAGACTTCTTAAAAAAACTAGGCGACAATGAAATTTCTGTTCTAATTGGAACACATGCTATTCTACGAGATGAAATAAAATTTAAAAAACTAAGTCTAGCTATTATCGACGAACAACATCGTTTTGGAGTCAATCAACGCTCCTTTCTTCAAAAACAAACGCTTGAAATTTCCGACGGATCCAAAAAATCAATCCCCCATCTTTTGACAATGACTGCCACCCCAATTCCTCGAACTCTCTCTCTTGCTATTTTCGGCAATCTTGATCTTTCAATTATTGATGAATACCCGAAAGGTAAGAAAAAAATCATTACGAACGTCATTACGCCGAATGAACGTGAAAAAGTTTATAATTTTATTAAAGAAGAAGTCAGAGGAGGAAAACAAGTTTTTGTAATCTGTCCGCTTGTCGAAGAATCATCAAAAATATCTGAAGTAAAATCTGCCACAGAAGAACACAAAACTCTTCAAGAAAAAGTTTTCCCTGATTTCAGAATTGGACTTCTCCACGGAAAAATGAAACCAAAAGAAAAAAACCAGATAATGGCTGACTTCAAAGAAAAAAACTATGATATTCTTGTTTCAACTTCTGTTATTGAAGTCGGAATCGATATTCCTAATGCAACGGTTATGATGATTGAAGGAGCGGAAAGATTTGGACTTGCTCAACTTCATCAATTCAGAGGACGTGTTGGACGAGGAAAAAATCAATCCTATTGTTTTCTTTTTGCATCTCAAAATATTCAAGGATCACCCAGTCGTCTTCGATCAATGGAAAAAACTAACAATGGTTTCAAAATTGCTGAAGCAGACCTGAAACTCCGTGGACCAGGACAATTTCTTGGTACTCTCCAGTCTGGTATTCCTGATGTAACAATGGAATCCCTCTCTGATATCAAACTAATCCAGGCTACTCGAACTGAAGCCCAAAGAATTCTTGATTTCGATCCAGAATTTAAAAAACTTCCTCTTTTAAAAAAGGAAGTTGAAAAACTCCAAGATAAACTCCACCTTGAATAATTATTTTTCTTTCTGATATTCAGCTATTATTTTTTCATAAGCCTTAACTAATTTTTTAGCCTTATTCTTATAATCATATTCAAAGGCTTCTTTCCGAGCTTTTTGCGATATTTTTGCAAAAAGCTCTTTGTCTTCTAGAAGCTCTTTTGCTTTTTGATAAAATTCCTCGACATCTTCATTAAGCAAATAACCAGTTTCTTTGTCTTTAACAATATCAACCGTTCCAGTGGCATTAATTGCCAAAACCAACATCCCCGAAGCCATGGCTTCAAGTGCAACAAGGCCTTGAGTTTCCGACTTAGAAGGTTGAATCAAAATATCTCCAGCTGAATAATAGTTTTGTACTTCCTCTTGAGGAACAAGTCCTGTTATTATAACTTTATCTTGAAGGTTTTCTTTTTCAACAAATTTTTTAATATTTTCCATCTCGCTTCCATCTCCTACTAACATGAATTTAGCCTTCTCAAATCTTTTTGAAAAAACTTTTATTGTCTTTAAAAGAAATTCAATATTTTTTTCCTTCTCCATCCTCCCAAGCCACCAGAAACAAATTTCATCAGACTTAATCCCAAATCTTTTTCTGGTTCCCTCTCTTCTCCCATTTTGAAATCTATCCCAATCAATTCCAGTTGAAATTATCTCGATTGGTGTGTTCACTTCCTGGTTTTTTAAAATATCTTTAATGTCATGAGTTGGCGCAATCACACAATCAACTAAATTAGCAAATTTTTTTACTGAATTGGTTACATATTTTTTCACAAAAGATTGAAAAAATGGAACGTAATGAGTGTAGTCCTCATATCGACAATGATAAGTAAAAAAAACTGGAACATCATTTCTTCTCCCATGTTTCAATGCCTCATATCCGATTGCAAAAGGTTGATGGGTATGAATTATATCAAAATCGAGCTCATCAACTTTCTTAGCAATTTTTGGTGAATAAGGAATAGGTAATGGATATTTAATCTTATAACCATACATTATGCTCGGATAAAAAAAAGCTTTATCATTTTTTAAATCATAACCATGAAATTTTGGAGTAAAAATATATACTTCATGACCAAGCTCCTCTAATCCTTTACGAAAATACTCAACAGAAACAGAGGATCCAAATGTGTTTGGTAAATACGTATTAACGAAGAAAGCTATTTTCATTTTTTTGTTTTTACTTTTTATCTTCGAGTTCTAAAAGAAAATTGTGAATAACTGAAAAAAAATCTTTTGTTTCTTCTTTTGTTAAAGTATGGCTATCATACTTCGATTGGATCCATTGTAATTTCTTTATTTTTGATTTTAATCTATTAAATATGATCCACGGTGAATATTTAGTAACTAAATAATCACTATTAGTTTGAACTATTAACACAGGCACTGTCACTTTATTAAGATTCATAGCAGATTTTCTAATTGCCCATAAACACTCCTTCACACTTCTTAAGGGAAAATACTTATAAGAATGATTCGATGGAACTACAGTCCCTGTTTTTTTAGGATAATTTTTATATACATATTTTTTAAATAAAAAAGGTCCCAATCTTGATCCGATCCATGCCCAAAAATGACTTTTAATATGAACTGGAGTACCCATTAAAAGAACTCCGTCAATTTTTCTTTCAAGACTCGATAATAATGATAAATTCCCGCCAAGAGAAATACCTCCCACAAAAATCTGTTCAAGCTCATAATTATTTTCTACAAAATCAATAGTTTTAACTACATCATTAAGCCAAACTTGCCACTTCATTCGTTCTATATCTTCTGGTTTAGTTCCATGACCAGAAAGCAATGGAATAAAAATCCAATAACCAACCTCATTTAACATTCTGGCTAAATCATCAAACTGTCGTGGATTAGCAGTCCATCCGTGGATCAAAATAATACCTGCTTTCTTCTTCCCTTCTAAAACTTTTACTTTCTCAAAAGCCATAAATATATTTCAGTACATTAGTCTAAAAACCTAACTTAATTCTAGTTCATAAAACTTAAAATGTAAATCTCTATTGGACAAATACTGCTTAAAATGATACCCTACTAAAGTATTAACGTAAAAAATAAATGCTCAATTATGAATATAACTTGGTATGGTCAGTCTTGTTTTAAAATTCAAACAAAGGCACAAAGAGGAGGAAAAGAAACAACAATAATTACTGACCCGTTTGATAAATCATATGGACTTCGTCCACCACAAGGAAATGCTAATATTGTCATAGTAAGTCACACACAACACAATGATCACAATAATACTAAGATAATTAAAGGAGATCCCTTTATTATTGATGCTTCAGGTGAATACTCGATTGAAGGAACTCAAATTGAAGGAATTGAATCCTTTCATGATAAGGTTAAAGGAGCAGAGAGAGGACGAAATACTATTTTCACAATCGACAGCGAAGGAATAAAAATTTGTCACCTAGGAGACCTTGGTCATATTCTCGAAGAAAATCAAGTAGAAGCAATTGGAGAGGTTGATATTTTAATGATTCCAGTTGGAGGAACGTTCACTTTAAACTCAAAAGAAGCAGAAGAAGTTGTTAGTCAGCTTGAGCCAAAAATAATCATCCCAATGCATTTTAAAGTTGAAGGATTAACATTGGAGCTAGACGATGCTGATAAATTTTGCAAAGAATATGGAGGCAAAACAGAAAAAGGCATTACAAAATTAAATATCAAAAAAAAGGAATTGGATGAAATAGAAACCAAAGTGATTGTAATGGAAATAAATAAATAGAAATCAAATGCAAACTCTCTACGAAAAAATTCTAGATAAACCAAAGTCTTATCGCAGAAAATTATCCTATGTAATAACGGCTATTCTCGGAGTTTTAATTTTTGCCGTCTGGTTAATGATAACAATTTTTTCCATGAGAAAATCCTTTAACTTTGAAGATGTTACTGAAGACATTCAAGGTTCATTTTCCGGAGAATTCGAAGTTCCTTCTCTCTACGAAGAAGAAGGTACGGAATCATTAGAAGAAAATTTTGATACATTAATAAACCAAGAAAAAGTTGAATCATCAACAGAGAAAGATTTAAATCTACAAAATTAACTAAAAAGTTTAAGAAATAGAACAGAAAAGCTATGAGTAAAAAACAAGAGAAATTGATAAATAACGTGGGGGAAATCAAGATACGGCCAATAACTCAAGAAATGGAAGAATCTTACTTATCTTATGCAATGAGTGTTATTGTTACTCGTGCCCTCCCTGATGTCCGAGATGGACTAAAACCGGTACAAAGAAGAATTCTTTATTCAATGTGGAGCCTTGGACTCAAGCATAATGCTAAATTTCGAAAATCTGCAGCAGTAGTCGGCGAAGTGCTTGGTAAATATCATCCACATGGTGATAGTTCTGTATATGAAGCTATGGCTCGAATGGCTCAAGATTTCTCATTAAGATACCCATTGGTTCATGGTCAAGGAAATTTTGGTTCAATGGACGGAGACAAACCTGCAGCAATGAGATATACCGAAGCTAAACTCTCTAAAATATCCGAAGAAATGCTTTTTGATATTGACAAAGAAACAGTTGATTGGCGAGATAATTATGACGGTACTAGAAAAGAACCTGCCTTTGTTCCAGCTAAACTCCCCCAGCTTTTGTTAAATGGTTCAATGGGAATTGCTGTTGGAATGGCAACGAACATCCCTCCACACAATCTCTCCGAATTAACCGATGGAATCTGTCACCTCATCGATAATCCTGATGCGACAGTTGAAGATTTAGTAGAATTCGTTAAAGGTCCAGACTTCCCTACTGGAGGGATTATTTATAATAAAAAAGATGTTATTGAAGCTTATTCCTCTGGAAGAGGTGGCGTTGTAACTCGGGCTAAAACTGATATTATTGAACCAAGTGCTGAAAAATTCCAAATTATTATCACAGAAATGACTTATCAGACAAATAAAGCCACTTTGATTCAAAAAATTGCTGAACTTGTCAAAACTGGAAAATTAGTAGGAATTAGAGATCTTCGAGATGAATCTGATAAGGATGGAGTAAGAGTCGTTGTTGAGCTCAAAAAAGATGCTTTTCCAAAAAAAGTTCTAAATAAACTATACAAAACCACCGAACTTCAAAAGAATTTTAATTTCAATATGCTTGCACTTGTTGATGGAATAGATCCAAAAGTGCTCAATTTAAAATCTCTTCTTGAACACTATATTAAGCATCGAAAAAATATTGTTACACGTAGAATTCAATTTGAACTTCAAAAAGCTAAAGATCGAGCACATATTCTCAAAGGACTGAAAAAAGCCCTTGATCACATTGATGAAATCATCAGTCTTATTAAAAAATCACCGACTAAAGAAGAAGCTTATGCAAATTTGATAAAAAAATTCAAATTTTCAGAAAAACAAACAACAGCAATTCTAGAAATGAAACTTCAAACATTGGCCGGACTTGAAAGAAAGAAAATCGAAGATGAATTAGCTGAAAAATTAAAATTAATCAAAGAACTTGAAACAATACTTGGAAATCCAAAAAAAGTTTTAAAAATTGTTAAAGACGAATTAATAGAGCTTAACGAAAAATTTGGAGACGAAAGAAAAACCAAAGTTATTAAAGGAAGAGTTGATGAATTTTCCCAAGAAGATCTCGTTGCTAATGAAGAAACTTTGATCAGCATTACCGAAGATGGATACATCAAAAGACTTTCCCCTGACTCATTCCGAAGTCAAAAACGAGGAGGAAAAGGAGTTATCGGTGCTGCCATCAAAGAAGGTGATGAAGTTGATAAGGTTCTCTCAGCCATGACTCATGACACCATAATGTTTTTCACAAATACTGGAAAAGTTTTCCGAATGAAAGCTCATGAACTTCCTGTTTCATCAAGAACTGCAAAAGGAAATGCTATTGTAAATTTCCTTCAAGTTGGACAAGATGAAAAAATCACCTCCCTCATCGCAATTCCGAAAGACACTAAGGCAAAATATTTAATAATGCAAACAACTAATGGCAGAATTAAAAAATCATCAATTGAAGATTTTGAAAATGTCAGAAGAGGTGGTCTCATTGCTATTAATCTTGATAAGGAAGATTCTCTTGGTTGGGTTGAGACATGTAATGAAAAAGATAATATTATGGTTGTCACTGCCGGAGGTCAATCAATTAGATTTCCTGAATCAAATGTTCGAGCAATGGGAAGAACGGCTGCTGGAGTAAGATCAATCAAACTTAAAAATGATGATAAAGTTATCGGAATGAGTATAGCTGATAAAAATAATAAAAATCTTCAACTTTTAATTATCTCAGAAAAGGGATATGGAAAGAAAACAGCTTTAATAAAATATAAAAGTCAAAGTCGAGGTGGATCTGGAATTAAAACAGCCAAAACCACTGGAAGGACCGGAAAACTTATTTATTCAAATATTATTGAAGCTAGTGAGGAAGAACAAGACTTAATCGTTAGTTCTAATAAGGGACAAATCATTAGAACTTCCGTCAAAGATATCTCTGTGCTTGGAAGAGCAACGCAAGGCGTAAGAATTATGAAACTCAAAGCAGACGAACGCCTCGCAGCCGCAGCAGTGCTTTAAAGGTATATATTTAAAATATATACTTCCAACAAACGCCTTCAGAGGCGTTTGTTTTTTATTTAATTAAAATTGGAACCGGAATATAAGATTTTTTTATTAAAAATAAAAAAGTACGTAAAAATATACGTACTTTTATTGTAACAATAATAATGCTTAGTTATTTCTGAAATTTTTCACTAAAATAATTTTGTAAATCCTCAATTTTAATTCGCTCCTGATTCATTGTATCTCGTTCACGAATTGTTACTGCGCCATCTTCTATTGAATCAAAATCAACTGTCACACAGAATGGAGTTCCGATTTCATCTTGACGTCGATAACGTTTTCCGATATTACCGCTATCGTCAAATTCACACATATACATTCCTTTTAAAGAATCAAAAACCTCTCGAGCTTTTTCAACAAGCTCTGACTTGTTTTTCAAAAGAGGAAAAACAGCAACCTTTACCGGAGCAAGCTCTAATGGAAATTTCATCACCACTCGACTTCCCTCCTCAACAACTTCTTCCGTATAAGCTTCTGTCAAAACCGTCAACAATGTCCGTCCCACACCAACTGACGACTCAATGATATGTGGAACATATTTTTCTCCAGTTACTGGATCTGCATAAGAAAGATCTTTTCCGGAAAATTTTTGATGCTGATTTAGATCATGATCTCCTCTAGCATGAACTCCTTCTAATTCCTTAAATCCAAATGGATATTTATATTCAATATCATAAGCCTCCTTTGCATAGAAAACTAAATTATCGTGTTTATGCCATTGAAGATTTTCTTTTTTAATTCCAAGGTCGAGATAAAATTGCCAACGAGCTTCTCGGAGTTTTTCATATTCATCCATTTCTTTGTCCGGATGCACAAAATATTGCATCTCCATTTGTTCAAATTCCCGAGTTCGAAAAATAAATTGTCGAGCAGTAATTTCATTTCGAAAAGCCTTTCCAATTTGAGCGATTCCGAAAGGAACTTTTACTCTCATTGAATCCAAAACATTCTTATAATTTACATAAATCCCCTGACAAGTTTCTCCCCGAAGATAAGCTGGCTCCTTGTCCCAATCGCCAGTAAAATTTCCAAGGTTTGATTTCACCAATAAGTTAAACTTTTTAGCTTCAGTAAATTCACTTTTCCCACAAGTCGGGCATTTTATTTTTTCTTTATTAGCAGAAAAAATTTGGTTAATCTCCTCTTCACTCATTTTTTCATCTGCTTGGATTCCTGCTTCTTCTAGAAGAGTATCTACTCGAAGTCTCGCATGACAATTCTTACATTCTGAAAGCGGATCAGAAAATCCGGAAACATGTCCACTGGCTTCCCAAATTTTTGGATGCATGAAGATACTTGAATCGAGACCAACAATGTCGTCTCTCATTTGAACCATCCCTTTCCACCAAATTCTTTTAATTGCATTGGCAACCTCAGTTCCATAAGGACCCAGATCATAAACAGCAGAAAACCCACCATAAATCTCCGAAGAAGGATACACAAATCCCCTTCTCTTACATAAAGAAATAATTTTGTTCATCAAATCATCTTTTTTCTCTCCCATTTTTTTATTATTAAAAATTATAAAATAAAAATCCTCGCTCCAATAATCTTAAATCAATTAAGATTACCAGAACGAGGACTTCCCGCGGTTCCATCTGGTTTCCTTCTCAACTCGAGAAGACCACTTTCTTATTTTTTTGGCTTATCTTGAAAATCCAAGAAAGAATTTTGCCATCGTTCTCTTCGCCAAATTAAACTATCTCAATTATACGACCTATTAATCCATTGTCAACAGCAAAGATTTCAATTCTTACATTTTTGCTTGTTCATCTATAACAAATCCTTCTTTTATCTTTCTTTTACCCTTCCTCCGCAAACCAGACACCTTCTCTTTGTCTCTTCTAATTTGCTTTTTAATCACTTCTTCAATTCGATCCATTGCCTCCCTTAAGTTTCGATCTTTTTCAATTGCTCGATAAAGCTCATAAGAACTATCAAGTGAAAAATCAAGCTCCCAAAATCCTTTTTTATCTCTTTTGATTCCTATTTCTACGATTGACTCTTTATTCTCGCCACTTGGTAATAATTTTTTCATTTTTTCAATCTTTTCTTCAATATAATCACGCTCCTCTTGTCGTACTTCATTCCCATTAAAACTAAACTTAATTTTTAGTTCCATTTATTTTTATTTAATAATTATCAACCTTTCAAAAATTAATACGAAAAATAAATCTTTTAAATTACAATCTCAATTTCCTCTTCTAGTTGAATCCCAAATCTATTTCGAACTTTTTGCTTAATAATACTAATTAAAATCATCACATCCTCAAAAGTTGCATTACCAGTATTAATAATAAAATTTGCTTGAATATCATACACCATTGCTCCACCAATTTTCTTGCCCTTCAAATCACATCTATCAATTAACCAACCAGCCGGAACCCTTCTCTTTCTTGCTTTAACGCCTCTTTCTTCTTCAAAAATATCCACGACCTCCTTAGAAGCCACAGGGTTTGTAAAAACTGAACCTGCCGAAGGAAGTGTCCCGAGAGAAGGTTGTTTGTCCTGCCTCTTCTTAATATACTCTTGAAATTTTTTCTGAATTTCATTCTTATCTCCTTTTCTTAGCTCAACAACAGCGGACCAAAGAATCAAATTCTCATCCTTCTTCAAAAAACTACCCCTATAATTAAACTCGCAATCATCTTTTTTTACAATTTTTTCCTGTAAATTTCCGTTGTCTTTTTTAATCACTTCCACCTCCTTAATTGAATCTCCAATAGCTGGTCCAAAAGCCTCAGCATTCCCTCTTACTGCTCCACCAAATGTTCCAGGAATTCCAGCGACCCACTCAAGTCCTTTGTAACCATTTTCAATACAATATTTTATTAAATCAGACAAAGCCATCCCTGCTTCAACTCTTAATAAGATTTTCTCGCCATCCTCCTCTATTTTTTCCAGCTTCTTATTCTCAATCTTAATAACTAGTCCATCAAAACCATCATCCGAAAACAAAACATTGCTTCCACCACCTAAAATAAAAGTTTGCAAACTTTCTGATTTAGCCCATAAACAGGCCTTTTTCAAATCATCTAAACTCTTTACAACACAAAAATACTTCGCTTCACCGCCGATCTTGAAAGTTGAATATTTTTTCAGTGATTCGTTCTTTTTTATTTTCATTAAACTTTTTTAAGTATCTTAAGCGTTTCTTCTGCACATTTTTTCCAGCTAAAATTTTCAATTCGTTTAAATCCTTTCTGAATCAATTTTCCTCTTATACTATCATTAAACAATACTTTATTAATTTTCTCAAATAAATTCTTGCTATCCTTTGTTTCAAAAACTTCTACTGCGTCTGACCCGATTTCTATTAAACTAGAATTATTAGCAATAATAACTGGTACCCCACTAGCCATCGCCTCCAAAATTGGGATTCCAAATCCCTCATAAATTGAAGGACAAACAAAAATTTCTGCTTGATTATATAGAATTGCTAATTCTTCAAAGTCCACTTTACCAGTTAAAACAATGTCTTTATGAAATTCTGAATTATTAACTTTCTCAATAGTTAATTCCGACTTCCAAGCTTTTTCTCCAACAAAAACTAATTTTAAATCATTCCAGCTTCCTTTCTTATTCTCGCTCTTAAACATTTCAAAGGCCTCTATTAAACGAACAAGATTCTTTCTTGGTTGAATTGCTCCAACATACAAAAGATACCTCCCTTTAATTTTATATTTTTCTTTTACTGAAACTATTCTTTCTTCTAAAAACTTTCTTGTAAAAAGTTCTTTTTCAAACCCGTGATAAACAACTTTAATTTTCCCTTCATCAATCTTAGGATGAAATTTTAATAAATCCTTTTTTGTTGTTTCAGAAATTGCGATAATCATGTCAGCCCTCTTCACTGCTGTATCATGAAAAAAATTCAACTTTCGAAGCCTCCAATAATCAAAACTTTCCGGGAAAATCTTAAACGCCAAGTCATGCACGGTAATAATAGTTTTGATTTTCTTTGAAGCCAAAAAGGGAATTTGTTGAATTGGCATCCAACAAATATCAGGCTTATCATGCATCAATTCATAAGACAATCTTGTCTGAGTCCAAATAAATGGATAAGGAATTTTTCTATCAAAATAATTAGGATAAAATCTTGGTTTTAAGAGAGGATTAAAATCTCTCCTATGATAAAGAAAAAATTGACTTTCATTATCCACCTCACCAAAATAATTTAATAAATTTTTAATATAGACCCTAGTGCCATCAATTCTTGATTCATCCAGATCTGCACAATCAATTGCAATTTTCATTTAATAAATTAAAAGTAATTTTTATTATAATAACATTTTTTCTCATTAATTTACAATTAAACAATATTGACTCTCCAATTTAAATCCAACATACTAAATTAAACAATAATCATAATCAAACTAATTAAAAAATATGTCTCAACGAACTGAAAAAGTTAACGCGCTTATTAAAAAAGACATCGCAGAAATTCTTCAAAAAGAACTTTCACTCAAACCTTCTGTTTTTGTTTCAATTATAAAAGTTGACACTTCACCTGATTTGAGATACGCTAAAGTGTTCTTAAGTGTTTATCCAGTCAGTGAAAGTGACTATGCTGTGAAAACTATTCAAAAAGAACATTATCGAATTCAAAAAACTTTACATGGAAAACTTCATATGAAAATTCTTCCAATAATTGAATTCCGACTAGACAATACACAAGAAAAGGTTAGTGAGCTCGAAGACCTTTTCCAAAAAATCAAAGAAGAAAAAGAAGGGAACTAAAAATTAGAACCAATTTGATTAATGTAACAATAAAAAAACTTAATTTTTATTAAGATTATTAAGTTGTTTTAACCAAAAAAATGGAAAAGCTCGTAGAACAATTTATTGAATTAATGAACACATTGAAGGAAATTAAAAAACCTCTTCTTGTGACGCACCCAAAAGCCGATGCAGATGCACTTGGTTCAGTTTGTTCGTTCGCTGAAATTCTTAAAAATGAATTTGGGATAGATTCAAAAATTTATACTCCAGACAAACCTGGAGAAATTTTTGAAGCACTTTTCCCTCTTCATAAAATAAAAAATGAATTCAACATTGAAGATCATGACTCTATTATTTTTCTTGATAGAGGAAGCATGTACTATGATTTTAAATTTAATGAAAAAATTAACAATAGTAAAAAAGATTTTAAAATAATTAATATTGATCATCATCCTCAAAGTAAAATAACCGAAGCACTTAATATGACTGATATCAAGGCTTCAGCAACTTGCGAAATAATTTATCGCTTCATGAATTATTTCAATATGAACATTAACCCAAGAATGGCTCAATACCTTCTCAATGGAATTTATGCTGACACTGGAGGATTTCGTCACAATAACACTTCTCCATTAACTCTTGAAATTTCAAGCGACCTACTTCGTAAAGGTGCTTCAATAACAAAAATCAATCGGGGGCTTTTTTCCAATAAATCTCTTAGTACTCTTAAGCTTTGGGCAATTGCTCTAGATAGAGCTCAAATTAATCCTGAAACTGGAATGGCAACATCTTTCATTACTAATAAGGACTTAAAAGAATGCGGAGCAACTAATGATGACATCTCTGGAGTTTCTGAAATCCTAAATTCTATTTCAGAAGCAAAATTCTCCCTAGTCCTTTCAGAAAAAGATGATAACAAGATTAAGGGAAGTTTACGAAGTGAAGAATATAAAGGAGTGGATGTTTCAAAAATTGCTCGACAATTTAAGGGAGGTGGTCACAAACTTGCTAGTGGCTTTGAAATCGAAGGAAAAATTCGAAAAAACAAAAACAACTGGACAGTTGAATAATGCATTTTTTTATATAAAAGTCTTTCATTAATCTCTACTAAGTATAAACTAATAACTGACCAGGACTCTTGTCAAAACAAAAAAAGTGTATAGAATAGTATGTATTGTAAACATTTCGATTTAATCATCAAAAGATATTCTCGGGTGACAGAGCAATTGCTTAAGATAATGTTTTTTGATAAATTAAAGTTATAAATTATATTCCCGGGTGGCGCAGCGGTAGCGCAGTTGACTGTTAATCAATTGGTCGTCGGTTCGAATCCGACCCCGGGAGCTACGTCTTGAAAAGCCTTTATTTAAAGGCTTTTTTGTATATAAAGGTTGACAAAAAATCTAATAAGTGATATTATCCAATGTCACAGTTTTTTGATAACAATCAATAATAAAAGTGCAAAAGAAGGGAGACGGGCTATGAATGAACATGACACTTGGGTAACAAAAGGATTGAAAAAGCTACGCGAAATCGGTGAAAATGGTTTTAAGATTTTGTGCTTAGATTTTGCCGAAGCTATCGTAGATGCTATTAAGTCTCACGAAAAAAGCGAGATGAAGATTGCCAGGGAAAAAATCGACCGAGCAAGTCGTCGTTTTTCCCTCGGCAGTCTTAAGTCTGCTAAAGATCATCAAGATACAGAGGACGCTTGTAATGCTATGGCAGGAGTAGAAAGATTCTTCTCAAAGATATCTCTATTTAAGAGAGGTGAGATTGGTCCAAAACAAGCGGTCTCATATCCTTTTTGGATCATAACTACTTATACGAAAAAAGGAGATAAACTATCATTGCATGAGATTAAAATTCCCGAAAACTTTATGGGATATAGTGAAGTGATTGATTCGCTTAGACCAAGACACCAGGGAACGATGAACTTACTGGAGATAAACACAATGATTGAAAGCGAACTCAAAGCATACGCTAACACAAAATCTCAAATGATAGACATTGGAGAATTAAAAAAACAGCAGGAGGAAATAAAAAAGAAGGTCAGTGAAGCTGAGAAAAATTTACGGAGAATGAACATTAATCCAGAGAATCCACAAATCTTCAATTAATCCATGCCCGCTGTGCAACTATAAAAATTAACAGAGATTGGTCTCAACTGAGAACAATCTCTGTTTTTTTACACAAAAGCGGTTCGAACTTCGTCCGCCAAACGGAGCTACGTCCTGTAAAGCCTTTGTTTAAAGGCTTTTTTGATACTTTTATTTATTATCCTTTTCCAAATATTTGTATCTACAAAAAAATTACTCGTACCTCAAGGCTTCAATAGGGTTAAGCTTAGCAGCTTGCTGTGCTGGATAATAACCAAAGACAATTCCAATTAATGCCGAAACTCCAAACGCTAAAACGACTGAATACCAAGTCACTTCAGTCTGCAAAACTCCCATTGCCGTCACGACATAAGAGATTCCCCATCCTAAAGCAACTCCTAGAATTCCTCCGATGAAAGTCAATACGATTGATTCAGCAAGAAACTGCTTATTGATATCAGCTTTTTTAGCACCAATTGCTTTTCTAAGACCAATCTCTCGAGTTCTTTCAGTAACGGTCGTCAACATCATATTCATAATTCCAATTCCACCCACTACCAACGAAATTCCAGCAACAGCTCCAAGAAGCATAGTCAATACACCAGTAATAGACGAGGCAGTTTCGATAATATCAGATTGATTCATAACACTAAAATCTGCATCATCAATACTCGCTATTCCATGTTCACTTAAAAGAATTTCTTCAACTTGAACTTGTGCAGTATCCATTGAATCTTGATCGATAACTTGAATATTTATAGTCGAAACATATTCACTTCCAGAAAGATACTGTTGGGAAGTAGAAAGTGGAATAAAAATCATCTCATCACTACTTCCAAATCCACTACCTCCCTTTTCAACAGTCGTGCCGATTATTGAAAAATCAATTCCGTTTATTTTTATTTTTTTACCAATCACCTCATCAATATCAATATCCTCAAATAAATCCTCAACAACACTTGGACCCAAAACTGCTACTTTTGACATTTTCAGGTCATGTTGTTCTGTGATAAAAGAACCATTCTCAATTTCCATATTTCTTACTTCCAAATAAGAAGCATTTGTCCCAGCAACAGAAGAGTTAGTATTGTTGCCGTTAATCACTATTTGATACTTCCCAGATTCTTCAGGAGCAACATTTTCTATCAAACTTAATCCTGAAATTGCTTCAGCATCAGAAAGCTCCAAAGAGTTAGCACTTCCACTACTTCCTCGAACCTGAGAACCAGGTCCCTGGCTTTTCCCAGGTCTCACAGTCAATAGATTCGAACCAACTGACTCAATACTCTCCTCAATTGAATTCTGTGCTCCAACCCCAATTGCCAACATTGCAATTACTGAAGCAATCCCAATCACAATACCCAACATCGTAAGACCAGTTCTTACTTTATTTGAAGTTAATCCACCGACTATTTCTTGATATAAATCTGAAGTTATCATCTATTTATTCCTTTATTTCATTATTTTTCTGTCCTCCACTAACAATCCGTCCCGAATATAAATCACCCTATCCGCATGTAACGCAACTTCTTCTTCATGAGTAATTAACAAAACTGTATGTCCTTTTTCTTTATTCAACTTATCAAAAGTACCAAGGACAAGCTCCCCAGTCTTAGTGTCTAAATTTCCAGTTGGTTCATCTGCTAAAATCAAAGATGGATCGTTCACAAGGGCTCGAGCAATTGCAACTCTTTGAATTTGGCCTCCAGAAAGCTCATTCGAAAGATGACCCCAACGCTCTTTTATTATTCCAACAGAATTCAAAGCTTTTTCGACTTTTAACATCCTTTCTTCAACAGGTGTTTCATTATAAATAAGTGGCAACATTACATTCCTAATTACCGATGTTCGAGGTAAAAGATTAAAAGACTGAAAAACAAACCCAATTTTTCTCATTCTAATTTCAGCTAACGCATCATCAGAAAGCTTCGAAACATCTTTTCCTCCTAACTTATAAGTCCCCCTTGTTGGAGAATCAAGTGCTCCTAAAATATGCATCATAGTTGATTTTCCAGAGCCGCTAGGACCCATAATTGCCACATATTCTCCTTTTTCAATTCTAAAAGAAACGTCTTTCAATGCAACTGTCTCATTAGAGGAACCACTTTTATATATTTTTGTAATATTATCACACTCAATCATTTCTTTTTGTAAAAAGTTAACGCTTTCCTCCTCCCATTTTAACTGAATCAAGTAAGCCAGCAGCCTCCTTTTCGTAAGAACCACTGCTTGAACTAGTGCTCATTTTTATTACTATAATATCACCCACATTAATATCACCACTCACAATTTCAGTTACCACATCATCTGTTAGACCTGCTTCAATTACTTGTTTTTCTATCTTAAATTTCTGGATTGAATCATCTCCATTTATTGATGATGTATTAGTCTGCAATACTTGAATATAAGTTGAACCACCATCATTAGTTTTGATCGCTGAATTAGAAACCTGGAGAACATTTTCCCTTGAATCAACTGCAATTTCAGCATTTACACTCATTCCTGGTTTGAGTAATTCACTATTAGATTCAAAAGAAATCTCCGCATTATAAGAAACAACATTCTGGGATACCTTACCAATTGTATCAATTTTACTAATTTCCCCTTCCATAACAACTCCAGAAAGAGCATCAAAAGTAAGAATGACTTTATTTCCCTTTTTCACCATCACTGCGTCAACTTCATTAAGAGAAATCTCTGCATGCATTGCTTCAGTAATTACAGAAGCGATCACATCACTTTGCGAAACCGAATCTCCCACTCCAACACTTAAGCCAGTAACAATTCCATCAAATGGAGCTCGTATATAATAATCTTCTAAATCATTTTGAGCATCACTTAAAGACGCTTGTTTTTGTTGTACTGAAATCTCTTGAGATTGTCTTTTCCATTTCTCTTCAACTGTTTCGTTATCAAATTCATTCTCAATCTCTTTTTGATTTATTAAAACTGATTCTAATCCAAGTTTGGCATTTCGAACAGATTTCATTGGGTCTGTTGTATCAAGCACTGCAATCAAATCGTCCTTCTTAACTTCTTGGTCATTCTGAACTGCAACTTCAACAACATCAATTCCATCTCCTGCTTTCACTCCTTTCAAATCCACCTGACTTTCAGCATAAACCTGCCCTGTTCCCGTAACGATAATTTCAATATCATCCCGCTTAATTGTAGTCGTTTTCACATCATCGCCGCTATCAGTTTCGGAGCCATTATTATATCCAAAATATATTGCACCCCCAATTACTAAAATAGCAATTCCAAACAAGAACTTATGCTTCCAGATTTTTTCACCAATATCGAACAACTTTTTCTTCATGATTATATATTAATAAATTACCCTATCTGACCATTATTCGTTCCGCTGTTTCCTCTCCATCTAAAGTCCAAATAGAAATCATATTTCCCTCCTCAAGATCACTCTTTGAAATTTCCTCTGGCTCACTGTCACTCCTCATGTCTGGCCCTCTTCATCTTTCTGCTCCCTTCACATAAGAAGTTCCTTCTGCAAGAATAATTGTCACTTCTCCAGAAATCGTTGGGGTTGGTCTTTCAGAAGATGTTTGTTCGCCAGGGACTTTTCCTTCACCACGATTACCACCCATATTAGACATATCAAATTGCTCAACAACAATTGAATCACCATTTATTTCCTTAATTTTTCCAATAACATCTGGCTTATCTCCTTCTCTGCTAAATTCTCTTTTTTCTCCAGCATTACCAATCTTAATTTCTTGTCCATTTTCAAGTTGAAGAACACTTGAATTTTTACTAGCTTTTTTCTTTGATACTACATTACTAAGAGCATAACCTCCACTGGCTAAAACTGCAATACTCACAATAACAATTAAACCTTTTTTCATTTTTAATATATAATTATTTATCACAAAAGACGTTCAGCCTCCATTACTATGTAAGATACGAATATATGTGGAGATGTTTGCATGATTATACAATATTTAATGTTTATAAACAAAAATAGCTAAACCAACACCAAAAGCTGACCTACTTGTTTAATAACAATATCAACGTTCACCTCCCTATTTAACCACTTAAAAGTTCGAACTTCGTCCGCCAAACGAAGCACCTGTTTTTAAGCCTTTATTTAAAGGCTTTTTTGATACTTGAACTGATGCTCTCCCTTAGACTTTCTTTAAATTTAAAAGCCTCAGAATTATCCAAGGCTTTTGTAGTTAACACAGAACATCAAAACAAATTAATCTTTGTCAGGAAAAGCGATCATGGCAGGATCAACCCAATACTTTTTTATTTGAATTGCCAATCCTTCACGCCCCATTCCTGCTCGATAACGTACTTCCACCAAACACAAATTCAGGGTACGGTTATATTTCAACAAAATAATCTGTTCAAATTTTACATTCAACCGACTTGAAAGAATTGCTCTTGGCACAAAGCCTATTTCTACTCTTTTATTGATATACTTTTCAATAAAAAAATCAGAAAACGCTTCAACTGCTACAGGTTGTGACAAAAACAATATCACCGCTAGCCATAAAAAACATCTTTTCATTGTCTGGTCCTCCTTTGTCAAAGTTCATTTTATTAACATTACTATTGATTATCAATCGTAACACATTATTTATCACAAATCAAGCCTATGTACAAAATGCTCTAGTTATATAGACATTGCATTTTAGATTAAAGCCAAAAGCTGACCTACTTGTTTTATTGTAATATCAACGTTCACCTCCCTGTTTAACCACTTGAAAGTTCGAAAACTGTCCTGCCAAGCGAGCACCTGTTTTTAAGTCCTTATTCTAGGGCTTTTTTGATACTTTGATTACTACCCTGCATCGGACGTTAGAGCTTTTTGGAAGATTATGGTAAAATTATTTTATAAATTATTAAAGACAAAAAATGTCTGAACAAATGCCTTCTTTCGATAATACTAAAAAAAATAAAATCGAATCAAATAACGAAAGAGAAATAGTTTTCCCTCATGCAGAAAGTATCTTGAGGTTATTTAGAGATAAATATAAAGATGAACCAGAAAAAGCAGACATAATGGAAGATGTTCTCTATGAATTTTTTGAACAAGAAATGAAAAATATCGAAGTTTTTGAATCAGAAAAATTCGAAGCATCCTTCCCTTGGACAGTCATAAAAACAAAAGAATTAACTAAGAAAATTGTTGAGAAATATTCAAATAAAGATGAATTGGAAGAAAAATTAAATAACTTTACAGAAAAAGATGGGGTTAAAAAACAGGAATTTATTTTCAGCTCTGGTAGCATAATGAAGAGTGGCTACCCATTTACTTTTGTCGAGGAGGCTATGCATCAAGCGATAACTTCTCTTAAAAGCAATCTTCTTGATTTACAAGAAGGAGTAGAAATAAAAGATCAAGAAATTTATACAATAGGACTACCAACCAATGAACTTGGCAAAGTCGGTCCTAAATTTCTAGAAAAATTAAAGTCAGATCCGTTTGACGCAATGGGTGAATTACAAGCTGAATTTATTCAATCTCATCTTCCAAAAAATGAAAATGAAGCACAGAGACTAAATATAAACCTCTATGGAATTTCTACTGGAGCAAGTCTAGCCGCAGCAACTGGAGAAAAATTAATGGCAGAAGGAGTTGTGTCTCAAGATATTAAAGATAAAGATACTCCCCGTCTTTCTGTAAGAATGGATTCACCAGTTGGACTAAGCAAATCAACAGCGAAAAATTGGCAAATACCATTAGGATATGTTGCTGAATTTGTATATCAAACTTTTAAAGATCCAAAATTTCGATTGGCCGATCCAAGTTTTATGAACCAAGTTAAAAAGGCTCTGAGTGAAAGAGGAATAACAGAAAATATGACAAGTAATGATAAAAAAATAAAAACAGAGGCAATTAATTCAGTAATTGGTAAATTAAAAGAAGGTGTTGATTTTGACGAAAACCTCAAGGTCACAAAAGTCACTGGAATATTAGACCCTTTAACTTTTTCACCAACGGAATACAAAACTGAAAAGGCTCGTCAGGAAATATCAGCAGGAACTTTAGGTCAAAATATTTCCCTTAGAACCGAAAAAAATAGAAGGGAGTTTATGATAAATCAAACACATACACCTGCCTTTTTCAGAGATAGTGAGTTAAAAAAGTATTATGAAACAGCTCGTCGTATAGAAAAATTAAAAAAATAAATACAAGCTACTCACATTAAGAATGAATTCGGCTTAAACTTCTTACATCAAGCAGCTGATCCCCCTCTTAAAATCAACCATTTTAGCTAATTCCCTATTGATTCCTACCCAGTCAAAAGTTCTGAACATGCCCGCTAGGGGGAGCAAGATGAAATTAAGCCCTTATTCTAGGGCTTTTTTGATACTTTAGTTACTACCCCAAATCGAGCGTTAGGATTTTTTGGGAGATTGTGGTAGAATTTAGATATAAGTTATAAATAAAAGAATGAATAAATTTTCTTTAATATTCTTTATTTTTTTCGGAATTATTTTATTGTCAGGATGTGGAGAAAGACAAATTGATCAAAATAACCAAGTCCCAATAAATTTACCGTCTAATCAGAAAGACAACGGCATACAAAATATTAATAATCAACTAAAAAATATTTCTGGTAGTAAGTTAACTCTGGATAATTTTAAATATATTCAATATGAATCATTAGATACTGAAGGATCAATAATACAAATAAAAATATCAAAAGATGGTTCATATTCCCTTGTGTTAAAAAACGGAAGAACATCAAAGGGTGGAGAAACAAACGAAGTTTTCGACAAATTAAAAATGGAAGAATTCATAAAGGACATAAATGACGTTATGAATGATGATTCTTACACTGACTTTTTTAACTTAGAAGACAAATATACTATAAAAGTTGATAAAAAAGAAGATGAAGATCACGCATCTATTTTGATGAAAACTAATTTTGCAGAAAAAAAAGTTGCGGTCAATGGTTCAATGAAGGGAAAAGATGCAATGCCCGCTGCATTTTTAGGCATTCAAGGAAGGATAATGGCAATTACAAGCTATTAATAATATCTTTTGTAATAAAATTAAATTATAAACAAAAAAAATGAAAAAAGTATTAACAATGTGTGCAATTCTTATTTTTTCCAGCATTATACTCACTGGGTGTGCAACTACAAAACAATTACCTGATAATTCAAAAATCGAAGATAGTGTAACTAATACTTCCATACCCCCTGTCGAAACTAAAAAACAATGTAATATTAAATGTGAACATCTAATCACCTCTGAAAAGATTTCTCAACTAACTGGGATGAAAAAAACAGACGGAGGAACATGGGACAATGCAGAAGAAGGCTGTGTATATTCACCTAAGGCAATTTTTTACATTGTTTGTAACCCGAAAAGCGAAGATGGATTCAAGGAATTCGCCTACGGTATTATAGATAGTAATGTACAATCCACTAAGGCACTTAGTTCTGATAATCTTATTTTTGAAGAAAAAGAAAATGAAATTGGCAGAACATCCTACTCATCATACATCGGCGCAAACGAAGCTATGGGTAGCGCAATTATTCTTTATATAGATCCAGAAACTGGATATTTTGTTTCTGTCCAGCTAAGAGATTTTTCAAAATCCAAAGAAGAAATTAAATCTACTACCAAATTAATCGCAAAAGAAATTGAAAATAATCTTAAATAATATTTACATTTTAAAAACATATACAAACTAGTAATCTCTGTTATCAAAAAAGATTTAATTTTAAAAAAAGTATAAGAGGAAGGCTTAAAAAATACTAAAAAATTGTTAAAAATCACTGATTAAACAAAAGCGATTCGAACTTCGTCCGCCAAACGGAGCAAAGCACAATAAAATGACCATTTAAATGGTCATTTTTTGTGCTTTTATTTTTATTTACAACTAATAAGCTTTGTGATATTCTAACTCTTCTATTCTTTGAAAACTAAATAATAAATATTATACGAATACAACTTCCAAAAAACTTTTAACTCAGGAGGAAAAGGCTATGTTTAACAAAAAACTTTTTTTGAAAGTGCTGGTTCTCCAATGCACCACACTTAATCTAACATATGGACAGATATGGGCTCTTGCACCAAATGTCTTTGCAGTTATGATCAGACCCATAAAAGACGAAATAGACTGGAAAGTTCTTTTTTATTTTGATCACCGAGAAGTAAAAAAACGAGACAAGGATAGCAAGGAACATCTTATGGCCAGAGAAGTCCAACTGCTAATAATGAATGGATTTACCGTTGAAACATTACCTGATAACGTTGGTACCGCCTATTTTAATATTGATCCCACTGGATATCAATCGGCAAATGTTATCAACTATGCATCTCAAATTTTTGCCAAGACAGATAATAATGAAATCTCGTGGTTTGATAACGCAGAAGTGTTGCCCGCGCCTTTGAATGAAATGGTAAGGGAAAGTTAATAGTTCAACTATTTAAAAAGGAGTTATCAATGACAAAAAAAATTAAATTGGATGAGAAACAAACAGAAGCCATCAAAAAAGCTCTACTTTCAGCTTATGAAGGTGGTAAAAATGACACAACGGCTCTTAATGTGGGGATGGAAGAATTAATAGATGGTCCTGTCAATAAAATAGAAAAGGTTATGAAAGAATTTTTTGAATAACCTCTGACCATCTTCTTAAAAACTGCATCACTTAAAACAAGTAAGCCCATCAAGTATAAATATACTTTGATGGGTTTTCTGTTTTTATACCAAAGCCAAAAGCTGTCCTATTTGTTTTATAGTAATATCAACGTTCACCTCCCTATTTAACCACTTAAAAGTTCGAAAACTGTCCTGCTCGCCTCGCTGAAGCTTTAACGAAGTGAGCCAAGCGGAGTAAACAAAATTAAGCCCTTATTTTAGGGATTTTTTGTATAATTTTAATTATTTTTATTTACAACCAATAAATTCCATGATATCTTAATTCTTCTAGTTTTTTGAAAACTAAATAATAAATTTATTAATAAATTCTGGAGGTAAGTTATGTCGAAAAAAATATTAGAGTATTTTTTCGCAGTAACAATGAATTCTATTTACAAGGTTGTCCTTAATGAAAATAATTATCCTTTTGCTCATGAAATTGATTCGCAAGATAAGTTAACTAATGGAATGTTGGCTATATCTAAGAACTTGCAGTTCTACAATCCTGAAAAGCATAGCACGTTATCTTCGAAAACTTCTGTTAAACAAGGATTGGAACATGTAAATACTCAATGGTGGGGACAAGAAACCTCAGATATTGTAGCCCTTTTTCTCGACGAAAAAGAGGCATCCGATTGTTCCAAGGTTCCTAATACAAAACCTTACGATTCTCGCTGGATTAAACAAACTAAAAAGGTAATAGAAGCCATAAGACAAAATCATCCTGATGTCACGGTCTGTTATGACTCTGACTTGAGAATTTATTAATTAGAAAAATAAAGAGAGGAGACCTTATTAAAAAAATATCGTCTCTTTTTTTATATAAAAATAACCCTAGCTCACTAAGCCAAAGCCAAAAGTTAACCTATTTGTTTAATAATAATATTTATATTTCTTCCCTATTAAACCGCTTAAAGGTTGAAAATATATTCTGCTCGCCTATCTAAATTCTTGGCGAAGCGAACCAATAAAACACAAAAAATTAAGCCCTTATTTTAGGGCTTTTTTGATACTTTAATTGCTACCCCGCATCAGACGTTCGAACTTTTTAGGAAATTGTGTTACAATAAAGTTATAAAAATTAAAATTAAAAAAATGATAGAAGGATCATTTGAATCAAAAAATAATGATTTAGAGACAGTAAAAAAATTTCAACAGAGCATAATCGATTACATTGAAAGCTTAGAAACAGAAAAAGATTTATTTGAAGCGGGTGCAAAAATGGGATTTGGATATGAATTTGAAGGAGATGAAAACCTAGATATAATCAAAGAGCTTAAAGAAAATATAACAAACGATATTAAAAGAACACTTACAACTCCCGATAAATTAGCAAAGGCACTTTCTAATTTGAATCCAGAAGAAGAAGATGGACAATAAACAATCGACCCATAATGATCTGTTGTTTTTTTACACAAAAGCGGTTCGAACTTCATCCGCCAAACGGAGCTAGACATATTTTAAGGCTTAACTAAGCCTTTTCATGTTATATAAGCTTGACTTATGCCATATATTTTGCTAGTTTACTTTATTAAGTTAACTGACTTAATATACTATGTTTCTTAACAAATAAAGTGTAATTTAATTTTAAATTCTATTTTTATAAATAAACACTATTATTATTTGAAAGGATAGGATAATGACACGAGAAGAGTTCGCTCGTAAAATACACTGGGCAAGAATAATCTGGTTCGTTGGAATCGTAAATCCGTTTATCATGGCTCCATAACTTTTTAAGATGTGGACGATCATGGAAACAGTCGCCTTATCATTTGGAATGTTAGGTATTATCACGTTTGTCCAGAGTGGATTCGCTTTGCACAGATTTTTTATCCGAGACAAATTCGTTTTTGTTAGTAATGTAGCAGCAGCAGCAATGTCTATTGCCACACTGGTATCTATTCCAATAATTCAAATGATAAAGTAATTAGTTCATAAATGACCGAATAATAAGGAGGGAAGCTCATGCAAGGATTATTATGTTATTACTTTATAGGATTTGTGATTGTTTTTCCTTGGTTCTGCAAAGATGGAGGAGTGAAGGATGGCCTCATAGCATTTCTAGTGCCTACTCCTTTTTGGCCAATTTTTCTCGGAGTCCCTTTGGCCTGGCCATTCATTTTACTATTCGGATATGAAGAAATCAAAGAAGCACATATAAAACTTTTCAAAAGATTATTCCTGTGATTCATGTAGACTGAAAAATCGATTTCAGAAGAAGCCTGTTCAAGATTATAAATCTTGCAGGCTTTTTTTATTTAAACCAAAGCCAAAAGCTGTCCTATTTGTTTTATAGTAATATCAACGTTCACCTCCCTATTTAACCATTTAAAAGTTCGAAAACTGTCCTGCTCGCCTCGCTGAAGCTTTAGCGAAGTGAGCCAAGCGGAGTAAACGAAATTAAGCCCTTATTTTAGGGATTTTTTGTATAATTTTGATTATTTTTATTTACAACATACAAAATTCATGATATCTTAACTCTTCTATTCCTTGAAAACTAAATAATAAATTTATTAATAAATTTTGGAGGTAAATTATGTCGAATAAAATATTAGAGTATTTTTTCGCAGTGACAATAAAAAATTCTGTTTATAGGGTTGTACTTAATAAGAGCAATTATCCTTTTGCTCATAAACTTGGCTCGCAAAATAAATTGGCCGATGGGATGTTGGCCATATCCAAGAATTTGCAATTCTACAATCCTGAAAAACGACAGAGCATGTTGTTTTCGAAAACTTCTGCTAAAAGAAAATTGGAACATGTTCAATGGTGGGGACAGGAAACATCGGATATTGTAGCCCTTTTTCTCGACGAAAAAGAGGCATCTGATTGTTCTAATTCTCCTAATAAAAAACCGTTTGATCCTCGTTGGATTAAACAAACTGAGAAGGTAATAGAAGTCATAAGACAAGATTATCCTGATGTCAAAGTTTGTTATGACTCTGGTTTGAGAATTTATTAATTAGAAGCTCACTTATTAGAAATAGCTATTGAAAAAGAGAAGAGACCTTATTAAAAAAATATCGTCTCTTTTTTTATATAAAAATAACCCTAGCCCACTAAGTCAAGGCCAAAAGTTAACCTACTTGTTTAATAACAATATTTATATTTCTTCCCTATTTAACCGCTTAAAGGTTGAAAATATATTCTGCTCGCCTATCTAAATTCTTGGCGAAACGAACCAATAAAACACAAAAAATTAAGCCCTTATTTTAGGGCTTTTTTGATAGTTAAATCTTATCCATTAAGCAACATTGCTAGAAACCCTTTTCAAATCAAAAAAAGTAGGGTATTATTGAAACTTAGTGTGTAATATAAAAAAACTATGGCAAACAATGATGTAGCAGTAAGATTTAATAAAGTTTCATTTGAATATGATGTCAAAAAACCTATTTTAAATGAGGCTTCTTTTGCATTACGAAGAAGAACAAAAATCACCCTTATGGGACAAAATGGTGCAGGAAAAAGTACTATTCTAAATCTAATTACCGGATCACTAAAAGAAGACGATGGATCTATCTATGTTGATCCAAGACTCAAGATTGCTTATGCAAAACAAGTTATTCCAACCGAACAAACGAAACTTACACTTAAAGAATTTTTTGAACAAAGTTTTAATGAAAAAAAATATAACATTGCGCCAAAAATTGATGATGTTCTTAAATTAGTAAACCTAAAAGCACCTCACGATAAAATTATTAAAGAATTCTCTGGAGGACAACAAGCAAGACTTCTTTTAGCATCAGCCCTAATCCAAGATCCGGATCTACTTATTCTTGATGAACCAACTAATAATTTAGACCAAGCCGGAATAGACCATCTCACACAATTCTTAATGGATTACGATAAAACATGTATTGTGATTTCTCATGATGCAAACTTTTTAAACTGTTTTACGGATGGAGTTATTTATCTTGATATTTTCACACATAAAATCGAACAATATCTTGGTGACTATTATGTAGTGGTAGCTGAAATCGCAGATCGTATCGAAAAAGAAAAAATGAAAAATGCACAATATGAAAAAGAAATTATTGCGAACAAAGAAAAAGCAAATTTCTTTGCAAACAAAGGAGGAAAGATGCGTTTAGTAGCAAGAAAGATGCGTGATAAAGCAGTTGAAATGGAAGCATCAAAAATCGATGTGAGACGAGAAGACAAAGCAATCAGAGACTTTGCCATTCCAATTCAAGAAGGATTATCAGGAGAAATTTTGAAAATCAATTCCCTGACGATAATGAAAGATCATCAATCAACCGAAAAAAAAGTACGCATTTCTCTTGATAAAAAAACTCATCTATTACTAACTGGTCCCAATGGGATTGGCAAAAGTACATTACTTGAATCATTGGTTTCGAGCAAGGCAGAAAATATAAAAATGGCAGATGATATTCGAATTGGATATTATCGACAAGATTTTTCAACGCTTAACTTTGAAGATACTGTCCACGATTCACTTGAAGTAATAATGCAAAAAACAGACGAGAAGATGTTACGTTCAGTTGCTTCTGGATTTCTTATTGATAAAACAATTATTCATGCAAGAATAGGGTCTCTCTCAGAAGGGCAAAAAGGACTTATTGCTTTCGCGAGACTAGTGTTACAGAAACCAGGATTGATCATACTTGATGAACCAACAAATCATATCAACTTTCGTCACCTTCCAATCATTGCTAAGGCATTAGATTCTTATGCAGGCGCTATGATCCTAGTTAGTCATGTTCCAGAATTCGTTGAGCAAATAAGAATAGATAGAACATTAGACCTAGGCCTAGAATAAAAAATAAGCAAAAAAGGCATATCAACTTGATATGCCTTTTTTAAATAATCTAGTTTACAAAAGTTAATGCCACCCCTCTTTGATCAGCTCTACCCGTCCGACCAATTCGATGAACATAGTCATCATAAGTAGCAGGAAGATCAAAATTAATAACATGACTAACATTTGGGATATCTAATCCTCTGGCAGCAACATCTGTTGCTACTAATATATTGACCGTATTTTCTTTAAACAATTTCAATGCCTTCTGTCTTCTGTTTTGAGTTTTATTACCATGGATAGCATCTGATTTAAATCCTCGTTGATGCAATTTTTTTGAAAGCTTATCCGCTCCATGTTTTGTTCGAGTAAATATTAAAACTTTTTCAAACTGAGATTGATTAAGAAGGCCATGAAGAACATCAACCTTATCTTTACTAGGAGCAACACGAATAATGTCTTGATCAACTTGTTTAGATGTTTCTCTAGTTTTAATAGAAATTCGCTGTGGACTCTTTAGAAAACTTTTAATTAAATTTTCAATTTCTGACGAAAATGTAGCAGAAAACAACATTGTTTGTCTCTCTTTTGCTACAAAAGACAATAACATTTTCACATCATTAATAAATCCCATGTCTAACATTCGATCAGCTTCATCTAAAACCACATTACCAAATTGAGAAAGATTAAGATTTTTTCTGTTGATTAAATCCTTCAATCTTCCTGGTGTTCCTATCACTATATTATGTCGTGATCGTAAATTCCTAATTTGTTTTCGAATATCAGCTCCACCAATAACAACCACTGAGGAAATCTTCACTTCCTTCGCAAATGCCAAAAATTCTTCTTGTATCTGAATAGCTAGCTCTCTGGTTGGAACAACAATAAGCACTTTTTCCTGAGGATTGTTCAAGATCTTATTGATCATCGGAATTAAAAAAACTGCGGTTTTTCCAGTTCCAGTATTAGCCAGCCCAATGACATCTTTCCCCGCAAGAACAAAAGGCATAGCCTCGTCTTGAATAGGAGTCGGTGTCTTAAAACCACGATTTGCAATCGCTCTTTTTAAAACGTCACGAATCTCTAAATCATCAAAAGAACATCGAGGTTTAAAGGTCTCGATTTCTTCTATCGGCTCTGCTTTATTAATAAAACGATTAATATTAATTGTACTCCCAGAAAACCCTCTTTTTCCAAAGCGTGAATTGTTATTGCTTCTTTTTTTCCAGCCATTATTAGTGCGTGGCTTTCGCACGTTTGTCCTATTATACATTGTTATCCAACATAAAAATTAAAATCTTTTTATGCATAGATACCAACGAAAGTATTAACATAAAAATTAACTATATCACTCTTCGTTCATTTCGTCAAGTACTTCGATCTTTTCTTAAAGAATTGTAAGAAATTAAAGCAATGGTGACAATAAACGAAATAAAGAATTTCTAAATTTTATTAAAGGATTAATTTTTTCATAATCATCCAATGTCACTTCTTTGCAATCATCTAAATCTTGTAAAAAATCTTCCTTTAATTTTTTAGCTGTTTTCAAATCAAAAATAACCGCATTAACTTCATGAGAAGTCTGAAAACTTCTTAAGTCCATATTGGTTGTCCCAATAGTACAAAAACTTGAATCAACGCTAATAGTTTTTGCATGCAAAAATCCTTTATTATAATAATATATTTTTACACCGGCATAAAGAAGTTCTTCTAAATATGAAGAAGCTGCCCATTTTATTATTTTAACATCAGACATCCCTGCTATCATTACCTTAGTATCTACCCCAGAAAGTGCCGAAAATTTAAGAGCTTCCAGAATAGTTATATCTGGAATAAAATAAGGAGATTGAATAAGAACTTCTTTTTTAGCAGAAGAAATCATCGCTAAATACAACTGTCTTACATATTCTTCTTCTGAATCTGGCCCTGCAGTAATAACTTGAATTGGCAAAACATTATCAACTGGCTTTGGATTTATGAAATATTCTTCTTTAAACAAAGATTCTTTAGTAATTTCTTTCCAATGATAAACAAAGGTAGCATTCAAAGCGAGAACTGCCTCTCCTTCAATCCGAACATGAGTATCTCGCCAAAATTCATGATCAACTCCCCCATCAATGTACTCTTGCCCCATATTCATTCCTCCGGTATAACCGATTTGACCATCGATAATAACAATTTTTTGATGATTAACGTTATTAAGAGCAGCAATTTTTGAACGCACCATTGATTTTAAAAATGGTATAATTTCTACCCCTGCCCTCCTAAGCTCACTAAGATAATTACGCCCCTTAATAACAAGACCAAGACTTCCAGTTGGGTCAAAAATTATCCTAATCTCAACTCCTTCTCTAGCCTTCTTAATTAGAATATTTTTAATCTCATTAGTAAGATTATCATTTCGCCAAATAAAATATTCCATATGAATATATTTCTGAGCCTTTTCAAGATCATCTTTAAGTGCCGAAAACTTCGCTTCTCCATTTTGAAGAATTGTTACGATATTATTTTTTGTAAATAATGATTCCCTAAAACTTTTTAAAATATTAATTAATCTTGATTGTTCAGAAAAATCACCTTCAATCATTTCATTAATTATTTCCTGTTCTCTATCCTGAAAAGGCTTTATTGTCTCAATAAACTCTTCTTGTAAAATCTTCTTAAATTTCTTTTTTTTACGACTTCTAACTCTCCAATTTCTTCCAAATAATATATAAATTACAACGCCAATAACTGGAAACAATAAAAAAATAAACAACCAAGAAAATGTTGCATCAGCACTTCGATTTTCCATGATAATAAAAATCAAAACAATGATTAAATAGACATAAAAAAATAGCGCTACAATCCAAGATAAGTTTGCCAAAAAATTTACCATAAATAATTTTTATCTTTTAATTAAAGTAAGACCTAATAGTGTGTTAATAATAGATTATTAATCACATACAATCAAACATTTAACAACTCTTCACAATAAAAGAAGCCTTGTTTTTTATTTTATGGTATGCTTTAATTGTATCTTATATTAACTCAACGCTATGCTTATAGATGATGTAACCATTAATGTCTTTTCAGGAAAAGGCGGAGATGGGCTATCTACTTTTGATAAAACAAAAATGACACTCGGACCAACCGGTGGAATTGGTGGTAATGGCGGAGCCATTTATCTCCAAGGAGTCTCTAATATCGGTGCTCTATCTCAATTCAGAGGTAAGAAAAACTTTCAAGCAGAGAACGGACAAGAAGGTGGACCACAAAAAAAGGAAGGTCGGAACGGAAATGATCTCACATTAAAAGTTCCAGTTGGAACTGTAATTCACATAATGACAACCAATGAGAAAAAGGAGCTTACTAAGATTGGAGAAAAAACACTTATCTGTAAAGGTGGAAGAGGTGGAAGAGGAAATCATGCCTTTCGATCACCTTCTAATACAACTCCTAAGGAATTTGAGAAAGGGGAAAAAGGTAAAGAATTAAAATTAAGACTGGAATTAAAATTAATTGCCGATGTTGGATTTGTTGGACTTCCAAACGTCGGAAAATCAAGCTTACTTAATGAACTTACTAATGCAAAAAGTCGAGTAGCAAATTATCCTTTCACTACCCTTGAACCAAGCCTTGGAGCTTTCTATGAATTAATTTTAGCTGATATTCCAGGTCTTATTGAAGGAGCTTCTGATGGCAAAGGCTTAGGAATAAAATTCTTAAAACATATCGAAAGAACTAAAATTTTCTTTCACCTTATTTCCGCTCAATCCGAAAATCCTATTAAGGATTATAAAGTTATTCGAAAAGAGCTTGAAAAATACAATAAAGAACTTCTTAATAAAAAAGAATACATTTTTCTAAGTCAATCTGATATAGCAGATCCTAAAAAAATAAAAAAAGACATTGCGAAACTTAAAAAGATAAGTCCAAATGTCTTAACTATTTCGATACTCGACGAAAACAGTATTAGAAAAGTCAAAAAAATTCTAGAAAAAATAACAAAAGAAGAAAAAACTTTTTCTGAATAAAAGATTATGCGACTCTGTTAATCTTTTCTCGAGCATTATTTTGTTCTCTTGCTTCTTTATAAGCAATCATTTTTTCTTTTACTAAACTAGGACTAACCTCCGTAATACCTCCCTCCTCTGAATTATACTGGAATCCCTGACTCTCAGATTCGTTGATTGCCTTTTGTAAAAAATCTTGATCTTCCTTTTTCTTAAACATATCTCTTGCAGACTTTCCGCTTTCAAAAGCACTAATAAGAGCTGCTTCTCCCAATGAAAGATTTATTCTATAAAAAGAATACTCTTCTGATAATTTCATATCTTCTTCTTTGAAAGATGGGACAACGCTTCTTATTTCCAAAACTTTTCTAACTCCACTAGGGCTAGCTAATGAATACATGTCCGCTGTTAATAAAATTTCCGAAACAATTGCCCCTTCTTCAGGAAAAGGATGTTTTATTTCCGCCAAACCTCTTTTTGTTAATTTCTTATTGACATCATCTAAAATATTTTTCATAAACCCTGGACTAGGACCCATATGAGACCTAAAAGCATTCTGAAGAACTTGAATTGATTCTTTATTAAAATTCTCCTCACCAATAACACTCTTGATAATTTCCTTTAATTCTTCATTTTCAGCGACTTCCTTTGCTGCCAGTTCTCCATGCAAAACCACCATAACATTATCAATTCCATCCATTTCCTCAGGAGGATTATCTCCCTTTGCTATATCATGCAAAGAAGCTACTACCGCTATTAAATCCAATTCTTTCTCTGAGACGTTTCTCTCAATTCCCTCTTCGATTGCTAAATCAAGAATTTGACGAATATGATTTTTAAATTCTCTTAATTCATCTACATTTTCAGCAATACTTGATTTTTCATATCTTCTATCAACATAACTAATTAATTTTTCACATCTCTCAATTAATTCTTGTTTTTTTCTCTCAATCATCTCTTTCTTTTTTTCTTCCATTGAAATAACCTTAGCATTCTTGTTTTTTTTTTCATCAATACCTTCTTGCTCGTTTAACTCAGATAATTTATTTGGAATCGGCATATTTTTATATTTAAAAATTAATGACTTATAATTTTAGATGCTTATATCTTAACACAAAACAATAAAAAAGTTTACGCTATTAATACAAAAAATGTTTTTGACAAATTATAAATATCATGTTATTCTCTATTTTTATTTAATACTCTTATGAAATACGACATTGCTGTTATTGGAGGTGGACCGGCCGGACTCATGGCCGCAGGAAGAGCTGGCGAACTTGAAGCCAGTGTTATTTTGGTTGATAAAAATCCTAAACTAGGAGTTAAACTCTCAATAACAGGAAAAGGACGCTGTAATATAACAAACAAAGGAGATTCTAAAGAAGAAATGATAAAAAAATATGGGAAAAATGGGAAATTTCTTTTTTCTGCACTAACTAAATTTGGTCCTGACGAAGTAATCGACTTCTTCGAAAATAATAAAGTAAAGACAAAAATTGAAAGGGGAGGAAGAGTTTTCCCGGAAAGTGATCGATCAATTAATGTAATTAATGCTCTCAATAACTACCTCAAAAGATCTAACGTTGAAATTAAATCAAACGTAAAAGTCAAAAAAATTGAAAAGAAAGACGGGAAAATAGAAAAAATTATTCTAACTAATGGAAAAGAAATCTTTGCTGAAAAATTCATAATTTGCACTGGTGGAAAATCATATCCGGAAACAGGTTCTGCTGGTGATGGATATAAATGGGCAAAAAATCTTGGTCATACTATCAAGACCCCTTCCCCAGCTCTTGTATCAATTTTTTTGAAAGGAGAAAAATCAACTAAACTGGAAGGGTTAAGCCTTAAAAACATCGAGGCCAGTCTTTACAAAGATAATAAGAAAATTGATTCTCGTTTTGGAGAAGCAGTTTTTACTAAGTACGGAATAAGTGGTCCAATAATTTTAAATATGAGCAAAAAAATTGGAGAAGAATTAGCAACTCCAGGAAAATTAAAAATAAAAATTGATTTCAAACCAGCCCTAGATTTTCCAAAGCTTGATCAAAGAATCCAACGAGATTTCCAAGAAATGAACAATAAAATATTTAATAATAGTCTTGATAAACTATTACCACAAAAACTTATTCCAACAATAATTGAGTTATCCGGCATTGATCCAGAAAAAAAAGTTAACTTAGTAACAAAAGAAGAACGAAAAAAACTTTTACATTTAATTAAAGAATTTTCCCTCAAAATTGATAAAGTAGGCGATTTCAAAAAAGCTATTATAACAACTGGTGGTGTTTCATTGAAAGAAGTTGATTCAAAAACAATGCAATCAACAATAATTGATAATTTATATTTTGCCGGAGAAATCCTTGATCTTGATGGTCCTACTGGAGGATACAATCTTCAAATATGCTGGAGCACAGGTTATGCAGCAGGAGAAGGAGCTTGTAGTAAATTAAAAACAAAACAAAAACGATAGCAAAAAACATTGACAAAACAATTCACTATGCTATAATAGAAACTCATATAAAGAAACCTGTAACAGTAGCGTAGTCGAACTTTTTTTTACAGCAATTTCTTATTATGTAATTTAAATTATATCTATCTATATTATTATGGAACAAGGTACAATTGCTAGCTTGAAGGATCGAGGATTTGGATTCATTTCCAGAGAAGGACAAGATAAAGATCTTTTCTTTCACTCAAATGCTCTTCAAGGAGTATCTTTCGATGAATTAAACGACGGAGACGCAGTTCAATTCGAAATCGAAGAAGGTCCAAAAGGACCAAGTGCAGTAAACGTTTCACGAGTTTAATCTCATCCGTTTATAATAAAAACCCCGCATCTTGCGGGGTTTTTGCTTTGATAAAAGCTAATTCTAAAAAATTACTTAATCGGATTAATCGAAACGATTACAATTCCTATTAAAATGGCAATTGCCACTACGACCAACAACACTTCAAAGAGAGTAAATCCTGCTTTCTTTTTATTTTTCATTTATATTATTTCTAAATTTATATAGTCATTTTAATCTATCACAAAATATAAAAAAAAGAAAATTGAACAAAATGCTTATTCATATCTCAATGCTTCAATCGGATTCAATTTCGCAGCTTGTCGGGCTGGATAGTAACCAAAAACAATTCCAATTAAGGCTGAAACCCCAAACGCTAAAATAACCGAATACCATGTTACTTCGGTCTGCAAAAATCCCATTGCCGTCACGCCGTAAGAAATCCCCCAGCCTAAGATGACTCCTAGAATTCCTCCAATAAAAGTCAATACGATTGATTCAACAAGAAACTGCTTGCTAATATCAGCTTTTTTAGCACCAATTGCTTTTCGAAGACCAATTTCTCGAGTTCTTTCAGTAACTGTTGTCAACATCATATTCATAATTCCAATTCCACCCACTACAAGAGAAATTCCAGCCACTGCCCCAAGAAGCATCGTTAATACACCAGTAACAGAAGAAGCGGTTTCAATCATATCAGCTTGATTCATCACGCTAAAATCTGCATTATCAATAATCGCTATCCCATGTTCACTTAAAAGAATTTCTTCAACTTGAATTTGTGCAGTGTCCATTGAGTCTTGATCAATAACTTGAATATTTATAGTTGAAATATATTCATTTCCAGAAAGATACTGTTGAGAAGTAGCAAGTGGAATAAAAATCATCTCATCACTACTCCCAAATCCACTACCTCCTTTTTCAACTGTCGTGCCAATTATTGAAAAATCAATCCCACTTATTTTTACTTTTTTACCAATCACTTCATCAGCATTAAAACCCTCAAATAAATCCTCAACAACACTTGGACCTAAAACTGCCACTTTTGACATTTTTAAATCATGTTGACCTGTAATAAAAGAACCATTCTCAATTTCCATATTTTTTACTTCCAAGTAAGAAGCATTTGTCCCAACCACAGAAGAATTAGCATTATTCCCGTTAACCACTATTTGATAATTACCAGATTCTTCAGGAGCAATATTCTCTATTAAACTTAGTTCTGAAATTGCTTCAACGTCAGAAAGTTCCAAAGAATTAGCACTCCCTCTACTTCCTTGAACCTGAGAACTAGGTCCCTGACTTTTCCCAGGTCTCACAGTCAATAAATTAGAACCGACTGATTCAATACTCTCCTCAATTGAATTTTGTGCTCCAACTCCAATTGCCAACATTGCAATTACTGAAGCAATTCCAATCACAATCCCAAGCATCGTCAAGCCTGTTCGAACTTTATTTGAAGTTAATCCTCTAATTATTTCTTGGTATAAATCTGAAGTTATCATCTATTTATTCCTTTATTTCATTATTTTTCTATCCTCTACCAATAGTCCATCTCGAATATAAATCACTCTGTCTGCATGTAACGCAATTTCTTCTTCGTGAGTAATCAACAAAACTGTATGTCCTTTTTCTTTATTCAATTTATCAAAAGTATCAAGAACAAGTTCACCTGTCTTGGTATCCAAATTTCCGGTTGGTTCATCTGCTAAGATCAAGGATGGATCATTCACAAGGGCCCTGGCAATTGCGACCCGTTGAATCTGTCCACCTGAAAGTTCATTTGAAAGATGATTCCAACGTTCTTTGATTATTCCAACTGAATTCAAAGCCTTTTCCACTTTTGACATTCTTTCTTCAATCGGTGTTTCATTATAGATAAGAGGTAACATTACATTCCTAATCACCGATGTTCGAGGCAGAAGATTAAAAGATTGAAAAACAAATCCAATTTTTTTCATTCTAATTTCAGCCAACTCATCATCAGAAAGTTTCGAGACATCTTTTCCTCCTAGCTTATACGTCCCCTTTGTTGGAGAGTCAAGCGCTCCTAAAATATGCATCATAGTTGATTTTCCAGAGCCACTCGGCCCCATAATTGCCACATACTCTCCTTTCTTAATTCGGAAGGAAACATCCTTTAATGCAATCGTCTCATTAGAAGATCCTTTTTTATATATTTTTGTAATATTATCACACTCAATCATTCCTTTTTATAAAAAGTTAACGCTTTCCACCTCCGCCTCCCATTTTCACTGAATCAAGTAGACCACCAGCAGCTTCCTTTTCATCAGACCCGCTGCTTGAGCTAGTACTCATTTTTATTATTATAATATCACCTTCGTTAATATCACCACTTAAAATTTCAGTTACCACATCATCTGTTAATCCTGTTTCAATTACTTGTTTTTTTATCTTAAACTTCTGGGCTGAATCATCACTAGTTGTTGTTGATGATATATTGGCCTGTAACACTTGAACATAAGTTGAACCATCATCATCGGTCTTTATAGCTGAATTAGAAACTTGAAGAACATTTTCTCTTGAATCAACTGAAATTTCTGCATTCACACTCATTCCTGGTTTAAGTAATCCACTAGTAGATTCAAAAGAAATTTCTGCATTATATGAAACAACATTTTGAGATACTTTACCAATTGTATCAATTTTACTAATTTCCCCTTCCATAACAACACCAGAAAGAGCATCAAAAGTAAGCGCAACTTTATTCCCCTTCTTCACCATCACTGCATCAACTTCATTAAGGGAGATTTCTGCATGCATTGCTTCAGTAATTACTGAAGCAACCACATCACTTTGCGAAACCGAATCTCCCACTTCAACGCTTAATCCAGTAACAATCCCATCAAATGGAGCCCGAATATAATAATCCTCTAAATTAGTTTGAGCATCACTTAAAGATGCTTGTTTTTGTTGCACTGAAATCTCCTGAGACTGTCTTCTCCATTTTTCCTCAACTGTTTCATTATCAAATTCATTCTCAACTTCTTTCTGACTTATCAAAGATGATTCGAGACTAAGACGAGCATTTCGAATAGACTTCATTGGATCGGTTGTATCAAGCACTGCAATCAAATCATTTTTCTTAACTTCTTGATCATTTTGAACTGTGATCTCAATAACATCAATTCCATCTCCTGCTTTCACTCCTTTTAAATCCACCTGACTTTCAGCATAAACCTGCCCTGTCCCCGTAACGATAATATCAATATTATCCCGCTTAATTGTAGTCGTTTTCACATCATTACCACTATCAGATTCAAATCCATTGTTATATCCAAAATATACCGCACCCCCAATTACTAAAATAGCAATTCCAAATAAGAATTTATGCTTCCAAATTTTTCCCCCAATATCAAACAACTTTTTCTTCATGATTATGTATTAATAAATTACCTTACCTGACCATTATCCGTTCTGCTGTTTCCTCGCCGTCCAACATCCAAATAGAAATCATGTCACCCTCTTCAATATCATTTTTTGATATTTCTTCTGACTTGCTTCCCTCATTTTCCCCTCTCCTTCCCGTCCCTCTTTCTACTCCTTTAATATAAGAAGTTCCTTCTGCAAGAACAATTGTCACTTCTCCAGAAATCGTTGGAGTTGGTCTCTCAGAAAATATTTGTTCACCAGGGACTTTTCCTTCACCACGATTGCCTCCCATATTAGAAATATCAAATTGCTCAACAACAATTGAGTCGCCATTGATTGATTTGATTTTTCCAATAACATCTGGCTGATCTCCTCCTCTGCTAAATTCCCCTTTTTCTCTAGTATTACCCATTCTAATTTCTTGTCCATTTTCAAGTTGAATAACACTTGAATCTTTGTTAACTTTTTTCTTTGATGCCACTTTGCTCAAAGCATAACCTCCACTAGCTAAAACTGCAATACCTACAATAATAACTGAACCTTTAATAATCAAATCTTTCTTCATTTTTTTGCTTGCCCTGTTAAATAAAAAATTTTCAATTTTTAATTTACAAAGTAAATTATTTAATAGGGTTAATTAATTTATTATAGAAAAGAAGACTCTTAATCTTCACTGTTCTAAATATACGAATATCAAAGCAAATGTTTGCAAATTCAAGACGCTCCCGTTGGGAGCGTCTCTACAATTAAATACTATTCAGTTTTACTCTTTTGGTTAAATCAATTATTTACCAAATCCTCCACCTTTGTGACCTCCTCTCATTCCATTTCCACCTTCTCCTAATCCACCAAGAGCATCATGATCAATTCCATTGTCTTCCATCCATTGATCCATTTCTTCACGATGACCCTCTCTTGCTTCCATTTTTTCTTCATGAGTCATCCCTCGAAAAGTTTCACGATTTTCTCCTTTTTCAGTCCTATTCTCTTCCATTTTACTTAGAAGTAACTCTTTTTGCTCTTCAGAAAGCTTCCCCTCGCTTACTGCCTGAGCTAATCGTTCTTCTTGTCGCTCTTGATTTTGAATTTGACGTTCAGCTCGATTTTCATCAAACACACTTTCGACTTCGTCGGTGTTTAAATTAAACCTTTCAGCAATCCTTTGAACAATTGTTTCTCGATTATCATCTGAATCTGAAGCAAACGTTGCTCCGACTCCGTAGAATCCAGTACAAGCTATTGCTCCAAGAATAAGTGATGGAATAATTACTTTTTTACTAATCTTTTTACTCATGTTTTTATTAATTACTTATTAAAACTTATGAAACTTTCTGATTGCTAGCATAGAGCCTGTTCGTAATCTCTCTTTCGTCGTGAAAATTTATAATTTCTAGCGAAAGAATTAAAGCACGAGGAAACATATCGGTAATCTGTTGACGAGTGCTGAAATTCTTGTAGCTGAAATTAGGAATTTGCAACAGAATACGGAGATTACGAACAGGCTCTTATCTTCAAGCTCCACATAATAATTATACGAGACCCTGAAGAAATGTTTGCAATAAAAAATCCACGCTTCAAAATGAAGCGTGGAAATAATCTTTTTTCCACTAGAACCTATTGAACCATTCTGCGACAACCGTCCGGAAGACATTCTAGCCTCTCTTTATTTTCTCCTTTCACTCGAGGTTCATTTTTAAAAGGAGGTTGTATTATCATAAAAGCTTCAAAAATATATTCTTCTTTCTTTTCTCCTACAATACCGACTCTCCATCCTTCTTCTATTTTTATCTTTCTTTTAACTTCAGTTTCATCTGAATAAAAAACTTTCCAATCTTCTCCCTTTCGTGTTTTTATTACAAATAATTCTGCTGATTCAACCTTAATAATCTCTCCTCCCAAAAGACCATCTTCTGGTCTTTGCCAACGTCCTTCTGCTGGTCGAACGAATTTATCTGAACCAGGAACACCTTTTTCTAAATGACTATTTATTTTTGAAAAATGTGCCAAAGACCCAAGAATTGCAATAGCCAAAACAATAATCCCAGAAATAAACAGCACATTATACCGATATCCTCTTTTTGTTTTTCGAAAAATCATAAAACCAGAAAAAACCGTTATCAAAAAAAGTATTAGCCATAAGTAAGGCATGGTTACAAAAACCAAAAAAAGAAATTTTCGTAATTTCAATTGTCGAGCAAGTTCTGAACCAAAATCAGTAACATTTAAAATTACTAACGAGAAAAAAACGGCTCCCAATAAAATCATCAATGAAAAAGCTAACCAAAAAGCATAGTTTCTCCAATGAGTTTTCCATTTAGAATCAGGAACAATATGATCTTTTTTAATTGTTTCAGCAATTTTTTTTGAAAAATCTTTCATAAAATTATTCCTAATTAATTAATAAATCTTTTTGCTCTGCTTCTTTAATGATCATTTTTCTTCCACGAGCAATCAGAGACGCCACTGTTCCTTTTGATTTCTGGACAATATCCATAATTTCTTCATAAGTCTTTTCTTCGAGAAATTTTAAGATCATTACTTCTTTATATTTATAAGGCAAATTAGCCATTATTTCCTTTATTTCCTCTAAATGCTCTTTGGTCTCAAATTCATTCTTTATATCAATATTTGATTTAAAAATCTTTATCATATCCTCTTCTTTAAGTCGAACTGACTGAGGACGAACTTGTTTTTTGCGAATTGCATCAATTGTAGCATTTCTGGAAATTTGATATACCCAAGTCGAAAAAGTAAGGTCTCCATCAAAGCTGTTTAAATTTCTATAAACTTTTATAAAAATTTCCTGAATAATATCCTCGATATCTTCATCGCCAAAATATGAAATCCTTTTAATATAGTAAAAGAGGCGATTTTGATATCGCAATACAAGTTCCTCAAATACGTCTGGATTTTCTTTCGAAAGCTCCACCAACTCATTGTCGGTTAACTCATTCAAAGGCTTTTTCATCCTTATCTTAAATTTTTTATTTCTTAACCAATTTATACGCTTAAAATCAGAATTGTTTGCACTTCATCTTCAACCTGGATTATTTTTTATAATTATGATAGGGTAAAAACCTCTTAAAATCAAAATAAATGAACGTATTACAATACCTAGTTAAGTTAATAACTTATTTTTCCTCTTTAAAAATCTCTCTTATTTTTTCAAAAATACTCAAAAAACCCTTAATTTCATTTACTTTTAGGATGTTTTATGCTAAGATTTCCTTATGATGACAAAATTTATCCTTCATGGAGGAGGAACAAGAAAAGACTCCATTAAAAATAAAACATTTTTCCAACAAATAGCCTCTACTTCAAAAGGCGGTGATCTTTTAATTATATGCTTTGCTCGACCAAAAAAAGAATGGAAAAAACACTTTGAGAATGAACAAAAAAAATTCTCACATATAAGAGGTACATTAAATTTCATTCTCGCCGATGATAAACCAAAAAAATTCCGCCAGCAAATAGAGTCAGCAAATGCAATTTACATCAAAGATGGCAATGACGCTTTATTACAAAAAAAAATTAAACCTATTGAAGATTTTGAAGAACTAATCCAAGGAAAAACAATCGCCGGATCATCTGCAGGAGCAAACCTCTTGTCAAAATACTACTATTCAACAGATAACTGTCGAATCGAAGAAGGTCTAGGAATTTTACAGATAAAATTATTTACTCACTATTTTCCAAATCGCAGAACCGAATTAAGAGAACTATTTGGCTATAAAGACGATCTTGAAATCGTTAGTCTTCTTGAAACAGATTTCACAATAATAGACATTCGATCCTAAAAGAAAAAAGGAGGCAAACAATAACGCAAATATTTCTTGCGTTTTTATATACAAAAAATAAAACTATATTTTTTTCTATTTATATGTTATATTAGAAAAATTAAACGCAAATTATAAAATAAATGAAAAATTCTGATTATAGAAAATCTATTGGATTAATGATGATGACAATTCTTTTGTTGTTTGCTGGATTTTTCTTAACAATGCTCTTATTGTTATTTATCTTAAATAGTGAACTAGGAGATATCTATTGGGGAATTATTTTACCAATTTTCGCTTTTATTATAATAATCATCTTCATTTTTGCATTCACCCTATATCTTGCAAGTTGGATTTATTTTGTAAAAACGAAAAGATACAGCAGATGGCTTGGTCTTCTCGGACTTATTCCTATCATTGGTCCATTGTTTTTAATAATAATAAAAAACAACTCTCATCAAGAGGAAGAGCAAGAAAAAAAAGAGAGAATTTATATTATAATTACTGCTATTATTGGAATGGTCATTCCAATAATTGTAATTTTTTCTGCCTTCTTTTTTTGTCATCGTTAAAAAAAGAAATAAAAAATATAAATCAAGATACATATTTATCAGAAAGCAAAATCAATGCTACCGTTAAGGGCGTGCATCATGAAAAAAAATGAAAAAAAATGCAAGAAAATATAAACTCTTTAATAAATTTGATGCCTCTTTTGCATCATTTTTTTAAAAAAACAATCAACGATCTTCTTTTTTGTTTATTATATTGAAAATCTTTTTAACTCATGTTATAATTAAATTGTTATCTTAAATCAAATAAAAAAATGAAAAATAAAAAAATAATATCAATAAGTGCTCTTTTCTTTATAATTGCTTCAATTTTTTTACTATCAGGATGTCTTAAGGGAGGGAATACTATTAACTATGAGATGAATTTGGAAGTCTGGGGTTTTATTGATGATTCTGATGCTTTTAAGGAAATAAATAAAAATTATAAAACTCTTTCCCCTCAAATTAAACAACTTCAATACAAAAAAGTTTCATCAAACGTAGAAGAATTTGAAAAAGAATTAATAAATGCAATTGCAAGTGGAAAAGGACCAGATATAATTTTCTTTCACAGTTCATGGTTATTAGACCATACTGATAAAGTCGCTCCTCATCCACAATCAGCTCAATACCTAAATCAATTTAATAAAAAATTTATTGACGTTGCATCTACTGACTTCATTAACAATGATGAAATCTATGCGATGCCTCTTTACTCTGACACTCTTGCCCTTTTCTATAATAAGGATATTTTTAATCAAGAAGCCTTCACAAAAGCACCTGAGACCTGGGAAGAAGTCGTGGAATATACCAGAAAAATTACTAAACTTGATCAAAATGGAAACTTCTCTCGATCCGCAATAGCACTCGGAAGATCAAATGCTCCAGGTAGTATAAATCGTGCCTCCGACATTATTAATCTTCTTTTCATGCAAAATGAAATTAAAATTCTTAATGAAGAAGGAACAAGAACTGAATTTGACAGAGTTGTTTTGAGCTCATCACTACTCGATTTCTACACTAAATTCGCAAAAAATTCACCTTTTTACACCTGGAATTCAAAAATGGAAAACTCTATAGACAGTTTTCGTTTTGGTAAAACAGCTATGATGATTAATTATTCTTACATGGCAAATCGATTAAGAGAAACTGATCCAAAATTTAATTTTGAAATCGCCCCTGTCCCACAAGTTGATCTAGAAAATAAAGTAAACTATGCAAATTACTGGGGGCTTGCAGTAGTCAAGAATAAAGCACTAGTTCCAGAAACACCTAATCAGATTATTAATTACACAAATAAAGACCGGATTAAAGAATCTTGGAAATATATTAAATACGTAACAATGGGAACTATTACCAATAAAGAAGGACAAGAAGTTTCTCCAACTCCTGATCCAACAAAAAGTTATCTTGAACTAACTAAAAAACCTACTGCCCGAAAAGATTTAATTGAAGAACAAAAAAATGATCCCGAACTTGGAATTTTCGCAGTACAAGCTCTTACCGCAAAATCATGGCAAGGTCCAAGCGATGCTGTAACTGAACCCATTTTCAATGAAATGATCGACAATGTTGTTTCAGGGAAATTAATCGCAAGAGATGCCATTAAGACAGCAGCCTCTAGAATTAATATAATATTAAGAGATTTAAAAAAATAATCACATGATCTCAAAAAAATCATTTTCACTTTTCTTTATCGGATTTTCATTGTTATTTTTCTTATTTGGAACAGTCAATAATACTAATGCTGCAATAATAGGTGAAGATTGTAATGAAGAAAACTCTTGTACAGACGGAACTTATTGCCTTTCTGCATATTGTAGACCTGCATTCAATGGAGGACTCGGAGATGAATGCAATCCAACCGAAGAAATGCCAGCTGGAACAGTTTGTTCTGATGGAATAAGTTTTTGTTATGAAGGCAAATGTGCAGAAAAATGTGTTGTTGCTTATGGAAATTTATGTCATACGAATGATCCTTCAATAAGATGTTACCCATCAAAAGAAAATACCCAAGTTTCAATTTGTAAAACAAAATCATCAATTAATTGGATTGGCGCTCCATGTGGAATTGACATAGGAACTTTTTGTAAAAAAGAAGACCATGATCCCGTTTCTGGAGAAAAGACCTGCGGACCAGGCCTTGACTTTGCTTGGAGAGGATTTTTTATGTGTAGCCCAACAATAGGAACAGAAACTGAACCAAGTGTTAATCTCTCATGTTGCAAACCAGCATCGGAGACAGCAAAAGTACCTTGCCCTGATCTTAAATATGGAGCACTTTGTGCTAATAATAATGGATATTGTTATGATGGATTGTGTGAACCTGAACCAGGAAAAGAAGTAGGTGCTTTATGCGGAAACGATGGAGGAACTTGCCAAGGAGACCCAGGATGGACTGAAATTTGTCCAGGAATGACGACTTGGGATAGTGTTTCAGGAAGAGATTGCGATAAAACTGCATCAGGGCAAGAACTTAATTGTTGCATAGATAACAATTACCTACCTGACAGTACTTGTGTTAATAAAACAAATGGTGAATCATGCGGTAATGGTGGTTATTGTTATGATGGAATATGCTCTGAATTCGGACTAGGCACCTTAGATGAGAAATGCGGAGCTCATGACGGACACTGTGTTATTGGAATAAAAGAGAATAATATTTGGTCATGCCCAGAAAGTGCTCCGCAAAGAGACAATGCGGAAAGAAAATGTGATATAGGAAGTGATCCAGATAATAACCCAATTCTTTGTTGTACAATTCCTCCTACTGCTTCTCCTACTCCAACCCCAAACCCAATTAACATATCAGATTTCAATCCTACATACAAAGCATGTGCAGGAACTCAGCCAAGAGAAGGAATTGTGGGAGGAATGGGAATGTTTAGCGGATCAATTGTCCCTTGTGGAAGAAGTTGTGATGACCTCGGAACTCCAACCAACGAAATGAAAGAATGCACAATTTGTCATTTCATTCTGATGGGGAAAAGAATTTATGACCTAGTTCTTTCTTTGCTTATTATTGTTTCAATTGTTATGCTTACAGCCAGTGGAATTCTTTACATGTTTTCTGGAGCCAATCCAGAACTAAATTCTACTGCTAAAGAAATTGTTACCAAAACACTAATTGGCTTTGCCTTATTCCTAGGAAGCTGGTTGATAGTCAGCACGATTCTTATTCTCATTTCTTATAATAGTGCCTTCTTGGGAACTGGAGGAAAATGGTATAATTTCTCTTGTGACACTACTAGCAAATTTCAAGCTAAAGATGACCAAGGGAATCAATCATGGCAAAACCCAAACAACTTAAATATCCCTGTCAATTAGAATTTTTTCTCAATAAAAAAATATGAAATTAAAAACAATTTATTACAGCTTGCTATTAATTTTTTTTTCACTCAGTGCAGGAATCACAAATGCCGCTGGTTCTAATTACAACTATACAAACCCTCTCAAAGTGGACAGTATGACAGCCTGGCTTTCCGGAATTCTCGCTGGCCTTCAAGGAGTTGTCGGAATTATTGCAGTCATGATGCTGGTACTAGCAGGAATAATTTATATCGCCGCTGGAATAAATTCAAACTGGATGATACTAGCAAAAAACATGGCGACTTGGGCAATCATTGGCTTCGCTATTGTTGTTGCCGTTCCTTCATTACTAAAAGAAATTTACGACATCTTCAATACTAACCCTACAACTTCTCCTGATATCATTAAAGAAGCCAATTTTTTTAGAGACATCTTATTAAATGTTCTGCGATTCCTTCTGACAATCATTGGAGTTTTTGCTCTTATTAGTTTTGTGATTGCTGGATTCAAATACCTCACATCTGGTGGAGACCAAGGTAGAGCTGATAGTGCAAAAAAAATGGTTTTCTATTCCATCATCGCTGTTCTAGTATCAGGATCTGGAGTTATCATCATTCGTCAAATCTTCAAAATCCTTGAAGGATAATTTAAAATAAATTTATGAATAAAAAAATACTTTACGGGGGAATAATCTTTTTTGTTTTGTTTTTTGTAACAAACATTTCCATCGCAGCCGATTACATTGTTGAGTTTGGTAGTCCCTTCGGTATTTCAACAGTAGAAAACTTTTTCCTAACAATCATTGAAAATCTTAAAAACTTGGTTGTCTTAATTGCAATTCTTTTTATTGTAATTGGTGGACTTTTCTATATCACCGCCGGAGAATCTAGTGAAAGAATCACTACTGCTAAAAAAATATGGACAGGCTCAATTATCGGCCTTTCACTTGCCCTGCTTGCTCCAACTTTTCTTAGAGAAATCCAACATACTTTTCTTAAAGATAAAATTCTTAAAACCGATATCAATCAACTACTTAGCTTAAGTGCTATCATCACAAACGTCCTGACGTTCCTGTTGTCAATTGTTGGAATTCTAGCTATAATAAGTTTAGTGATAAGTGGACTGACTCTGATATTCTCTTTTGGAGACACTTCAAAAGCAGAGAAAGCAAAAGAAATGATCAAATGGTCTCTTGTTGGACTAGCTCTTTCCGGAGCATCAGTTATCATCGTAAGACAAATTGCTGATTTCATTCTGACAAAACCATAATCAACTCCATAAGAAAAGTTCAAAATAAATAAAAAATAAACTAGAAAGGCGGTGAAAAAATGAGTATTACAACTAAAAGAATTTTATCCTTTGTTTTCCTATTTGCTATTATGGGACTACCATTGCTAGCAGGAGCACAACTTAACGTTGACTCCACTGAAATGGCTAACTCACGTCTAAGCAATATCACATTCTATGATCTACTAGTAACTGTCATGAATTGGTTATTAATAGTTATAACTGTTCTAGCTGTTATTGGTTTTATTGTATCTGGAGTATATTTTATCACTGCCGCTGGAACCGGAAAAGTAGAAGACGCAAAACATTGGTTAACTTATTCAATTATCGGAATAATCGTAGCCTTAATTGGATTCATCATCGTTAGACTTATCGATAGTCTTGTCGCTGGAAAGGCTTCATACACATAAGTCTTCAATTGTTTTATAAAACAAAACAAAACAGGTCCACTCGGACTTGTTTTGTTTTGTTTTTTTAATTATAATAAGAAAAACGATGTAAAAAATAAAAAACAATAAAAATGAACATCTTCACAAAAAAAATTATATCCTTTATTTTTTTAATTTCAATTATGAGCATTCCTATGATTGCCATAGGTTTTGACACAGATTTACAAGAACTTAAAGATTCGAAGCTAAGTAGTAAAAGTATTCAGGCAATAATTATAGTCACCATGAATTGGTTGCTAACAATAGTAACCGTCCTAGCTGTTATCGGATTTATTATATCTGGAGTATATTTTATTACTGCCCAAGGAAGCGGGGAAATAGAAGAAGCAAAGAGCTGGATGATTTATTCAATTATTGGAATCGTTGTGGCACTTATTGGATATATCATCATCAACCTTGTTAACAGCCTACTCCTAGGAAATGCCACTCAAACAATAGTAATCCCTTAGACTCCTTAATAAACAGTCATACTTAAATAAATCCAAATAAATAATTGTTTTGTTTTATGAAAAATGATAGAATATCAATAATAGAGAAAAAATGATAAAGACAATTAAATACAATTTAATATTAGCTGTTCTTTGGTCAAATAAAACTCTTGCGCAATTTATTGAACCAGAGAATAAAACAACTTCTTCGACAACTAAATCATCTTCCATAGATATTAATTTTCTCATAGAAGTTGTCACCCTCCTCTTTGCTTTTGTTTTTATTATCTCTATTATTGGATTTCTTTTTTCTGGACTCAAGTTCATGACCGCTGGAGGGTCAGAATCAGTTCTTGAAAGCGCTCATAAAACTTGGATAGCTTCACTAACAGGATTAATTGTTTCCTTATTAGGATACATAATGATATACATATTAAAAATGATTTTTCTTTAAACATAAATAAAAAACATGAAAAATAAAAAAATAATTTTATTGTCTCTTATCACCATCTTTTTAACATTAGCCTCAACTGCTCTTGCACAAGAGATTAATGCAGGTGTTATCAGTGGTATTAAGTCAGTTGGTTTTATTGCTGCTGTAGGAGCCCTTATAGCTTTCGTCCCTTTTGCATCAGCTTCTTCTGTCCTAGGAACACTACTAAACTGGCTACTTTCAATTTTCACTTTCATTGCTGTTATTTCTTTTATTATAACTGGAATAATGTTTATATTTTCTGGTTCAAACCCCGAACTAAAAACACAAGCAAAATCTGGCCTAGTTTATTCAATTATTGGAATTGCTATTGGAATTTCAGGCTGGATAATCCTTGGTACAATAGCTAATCTTATGGGAGGTTCTATATAAATAAAATCTTAAAAATGAAACTATTTAAAAACATTGCAACCCCTCTTTTATCAACAATCACTTTTTTCGCAACAACACTTTATGTAAAAGCAAGTTGGACGGCAGGAATGGAAGTAATCAATAACCCCCTTGAAGTAACTCTTCCTGGAGGATCCTTTGCTCCAGGCCCTATTTGGATTTTACTATCACTCTTTCTATGGTTATTAAAAATATTTATGATACTAGGAGTAATTTCCTTTGTAATAGCTGGAATTGTATTTCTAGTTTCTACTGTTAATCCAGAATTAAGGGAAAGAGCTAAGAACATTGTCACTTACTCAATCATTGCAATCATTATTGGATTCTCTGGAATTCTTATTCTAGTAACTATCCTCTCCATTCTTACCGGTGCATCAGGAATAGATTACTTATTATAAATAAAAATAAATAATATGAAAATCGGATCACTACGTTTCTTGTTAATTATAGGAATTATTTTTACTTCTTTTGCAATTTTTTCAGGCAATGCTCTTGCTCAAGTTTGCATTGGAGATAATGGAAGCGATGGAGCTTGTGAATTCGGATGGTGCAGTGATGGGGAGAATATAGGAGATTCTGGAGATGATTGTGATATGGGGGATGTTTGCTGTGGGACAATTGGAGGAGGTAATACTGGAGGTAATACTGGAGCAACATCTGGTGTTCCTGTTGATTTAATCCCTGAAGGTCTTGGATTACCTGATCCCGGATTAACGAGTGGAGATCAAAGTGGAATTGAAGTGATACTCCTTGCTCTCTTGAATTGGCTCTTAATCATTTTCCTTATTGTATCTCTGATTGCTTTTATCATAACAGGGTTAATGTATCTTCTCGCAATGGGAAACTCCAGAACTGTCTTAATGGAAAATGCAAAGAATTATTTCTATTATGCGGTGATAGCCCTGTTAGTGACTGGCTCAGGACTAATTATCGTTAATGTTATCAACAACTTTCTCAACGCAAGCCTTTAAAAATTTTCATCATAACATTCTTAACAAAAAAGACACCAGAAGGTGTCTTTTTTTGAACTACAAACCATTACAATTTCATTATCAAACTGATTTTTCTATTAAATCCTTAGCCTTAACTAAAATAAAATTCCTTCTAGGTTCCGGTAAAAAAATTAAAGCCTGATCACTAATTCTAATATCAGCACCGGACTTTTTTGTTTTTGGATTATTTTTGATTTTTAAAATCATAAATTTCTTTGCTAATTTATTTAAAAAATTGGCAACTCCAATTTTTTCCAAGAAAACTTCTATATAAAAAGAAAATTTTGAAATATTTTTTGATTTTTTGATTTTATTACTTTCAATTAAATCAGACTGAAAATTTGGTAAAAATGCTTTATTTTTAAAATCATTTAATTGATAAAAACGTCTAGCTGTATCATGACCAACCATCCAAAAAGAAAATGCAATTTCATTGGAAATAAAAATACCATCTTCTTCAAAAATAAGTCCCTCCTCAGTCAAATAATGATTTAAACAAAATCTATCTTTAACCATCTTCCCATGTCTCCTTTTTCCAAACAAACTTAAAGTTAACGACAAAAAAAGTCTTCCCAGCCAAATATAATCCTTTTTAACTATTACTAAAAGATCCCAATCACTTCCATGGTTAGAGTTTTTCATTGCCAACGTTCCATTAAAAATGACCGCTCGTAAAAATGGAATATTACGAAAAAGTTTATTCCACTTTATTATTTTTTTAATTTTTGTTATCGAAATTTTTTGTTTCAAAATTCGATTTTGAAAAAAATCAGGTTCCTCCCTTCCCATTTTCCAAAAACCTTTTTGGAATGAAAGAAATAATCTTTCTTCTAATTCTCTTAGTGCTTCAATGACATCAATAAGCTCACAACATTCTCTTCTCCCTTTAATGTCAATATAATGCCTCCAAACCTCAAAAGTCGTTGGAGTAAAATCCATCGCATTTAAATAAGCGACTGTAAATAGAACGTTTTTATTAAGAGGATTCATAAAATTATTTAGTAATTCATATACATCCTTTCTGTCACAGTTGAAATATAGATAATGTATTTTCAAAAGCATGACGTTCTGATAGAATTTTTTGAGAAGAAGTGTTATCCATTTAAGAATCTGATGTGCAGATAATGTATTTTCGAGGATCTCGCCATTTTGATGGCGTTGCGAGAAAATACATTATCTGCACATCAGCACTATACCATATTTAAGTAAGATAAAAATACGTTATCTACATCTCTTATTTCAAAAGCATCCCAGTTGGTGTCTTCTTGTTCTTTAGTGAATCAGGAGTACCTTCAAAAACCACCTGTCCTCCCTTAACTCCTCCCTCTGGACCTAATTCTATCACCCAATCACATACTTTTGCAACATCAAGATTATGCTCAACAATCAATACCGAATTCCCTACTTTAATTAAACTATTTAAAAGTTTAAGTAATTTTTCAGTATCATTGAAATGAAGTCCGATAGTTGGTTCATCTAAAACATATAAACAATTTCCTTTAGATTTTCGAGAAAGTTCTGTCGCCAATTTCACCCTCTGAGCCTCACCTCCAGAAAGACTCATAGCATTTTGACCCAATTTAAGATAATCAAGCCCCACATCACACAAGCATTTCAATTTCCCTCTAATAGTTTCATTAGCATGAAAAAAATGATACGCGTAACCAACATTCATATCTAATATATCCGCAATATTTGCACCATGATATTCAATTTCAAGAACCTTTTTATTATACCTTTTACCCTGGCAATGAGGGCAAACAGAAAAAACATCATCAAGAAGTCTCATTTCTATTTTAACCACTCCATCTCCCTGGCAATATTCACAACGTCCACCTCTCATGTTAAAAGAAAAGTGACTTGCTTTATATCCTCTTTTTTGAGCCTCTTCTGTCTTAGCAAATAATTCTCTAATATAACTAAAAACACCAGTGTAAGTTGCTGGATTAGAACGAGGAGATTTTCCAATTGGTGCTTGATCCACGACAACAATCTTAGAAAGATTTTTAAATCCTTCAATTCTTTTGTGTTTTCCAGGCTCTTCCTGTGTTCTTAAAAACTTCTTTCTAATTCCCTTGGAAATAATATCATTCACCAATGAACTTTTTCCTCCGCCAGAAACTCCAATAACAGCTACCATACAATTTAAAGGAATCTCTAGATCAATATTTTTCAAATTATTTTGAACTGCCCCAATAACTTTTATAGATTTACTTTTATCTACATTATTATTAGCAATTTTATATTTTTTCTTATTATACAAATAGAGAGCTGTTTCACTTTTTGATTTTTTTAATTTTTCGAGAGTTCCTTCAAAAATCACGTTTCCTCCTTTTTCACCAGCTCCCGGACCAAAATCAACAATATAATCAGCTGCCTTTATAATGTCCCTATCATGCTCAACAACCACAACAGAATTACCATTGTCACGTAACTTATTTAAAGTTTTGACCAACTTTATCGTGTCACGACTATGTAAACCAATTGATGGCTCATCAAGAACGTATAAAATTCCACTCAGTCCACTATAAAGTTGTGATGCAATTCTAATTCTTTGAAACTCTCCTCCAGACAACGTTCTACAACTTCTATCAAGGGTTAAATAATCAACGCCAACTTCCTGAAGAGGCTTGAGACGATTAATAATTTCTTCTATTAAAAAAGTTGCCGCCTTTTCATTAGCTTTTTTATTTTTTTCTTTTATTAACTCACCATTTTTTTCTTTAAGAAAAATAATTAAATCATTAAGTTCAAGATTAACATAATCACTAATATTTCTACCAAAAACTTTGACAAAAAGATACTGTCGTTTGAGCCTATGACCCTCACAATCAGGACAAACACTAACGCTCATATACTTTTCTAGCTCACTCTTTGAAAAAAGTGATTCAGTTTTTTTATATTTATTTTCAATATTTTTTAATAAACCTTCAAAACCAATATCCCTCTTTCCTTTTTTAGTTTTTATTTCAAAATCTTCATTAACTCCAAAATACAATAATTCCAACACTTTATTGCTAAGTTTTTCAACTGGAACTTTTAAGGAAAATTTATATTTTCTACTTAATCCTTTTAAAAGTTGTTGTTGAAAATTATCTCCATCTGTTCTCCCTCCCATTTTTGTCCATGGAGCAATTGCTCCTTCTGCTAATGATAATTTCTTATTAGGAATAATTCTTTCTTTATCGGCCATCATAACTTCTCCTAGTCCTCCGCACCTCGTACAAGCTCCTTCAGGAGAATTAAACGAAAAATTTCGAACAGAAAAACCATTAGCACGGTTTAAACAATTTGAACAAACATATTCATTACTAAAAATCAATTCTTCTTCATTATCAATTAAAATATTTGCAGTTCCTTCTGAAAATTTTATTGCTGTCTGCAAAGAATCAATTATCCTCTCTCTATCAAAATGACCCTTATTAATTATAACCCTATCAATAACAACTTCAATCAAAGAATTCGGATTAATTTTATCTAAATTATCTTTTGCTTCTATTATTGTTAATATTCTCTCCTTATTCAAACGAATTTTTGAGTAACCTAGATTCTCAATAGCCTTAATTTTTTCTCCAATACTTTTTTGGTCCTTATTCCAAGTTGAAGTAATAATTATATAAGTCCCTTCCTCAAGCTTTTTAATTTTATCAACTATTGTTTCCACAGAACTTTTCTTCATTGGCAAATTACAATTTTCACAAAACGGTTCACCTGTAATAGCAAACAGAGAACGAAATAAATCATATATCCCCGTAATTGTCCCAACAGTAGAACGAGGATTACTTATTCCGCTTTTTTGACTAATAGCAATCGCCGGTGGAAGATTATTTATACTTTTAACTTTTGGTTTTTTAGCTGAATTTAGGAAAAAATAAGCATGATTTGAAAGATTTTCCATATATCGTCGATGACCCTCAGCATACAAAGTATCAAAAGCCAAAGATGACTTACCGCTACCAGAAACACCTGTAATAACAACGAACTTATTCTTCGGAATATCAATATCAATATTATTAAGATTATTCTCAGAAGCACCACGAATTTTTATTCTATTAGTATTTTGCATGTAAATAAGTAAACGATTAACTTCCAAGAATTATACATGATTTTTTTCTATTAGTAAACCCTCAAGCATACCTTCATAAAAAGAATTAAAAAATAATTAAAACGCATTATATAAATTTACACATCTTAAACAACAAAAAATCCTCACACCTGGCAAGGACTTTTGTATAGAAAATCTATTAAAGTAAAAACTATTTTTTCTTTTTAGTAGCTTTTCTTTTTTTTGTCTTCTTAGCTGTCTTCTTTTTTGGAGTAGCTTTTCTTTTTTTTGTCTTCTTAGCTGTCTTCTTTTTTGGAGCAGCTTTTTTCTTGGTAACTTTTTTAGTAGCTTTCTTTTTAGAAGTTTTTTTAGCTACTCTTTTTTTTGGAGCAGCTTTTCTTTTTGTTGTTTTTTTAGCAGTTTTTTTCTTCTTCTTAGTTGGCATAAATTTCACCTTCCTTTCTATTTTAATTTTTTATTTTATTTTTTTAAGCATAACTGAATTATAAAGCAAAAATTAAATTGTGCAAACATTTTTTAAAATACAAAACCCCGATCATTGTCGGGGCTTCGCATTTTTTGTTAGCTAGCAACAAAAAATATCAAAAGAGCTAATATATATCTTATAAATCAGAAACTCTCGCTGAATATTTCTTTAGATTTTCTAGTTGATTCTCATTTAACGTTTTTGATTTCTCGATTGAATTTTGAATCAATTCCTTAGAAAAACTAATTTCCCCACCAACAGCAAGAGATCCAGAATGATTTACATTTTTCCTTAGATAATCTTCAATGTAAATCTTATGTTCAGCAGTCAAACTGGAATCATTGTTTTTCTCTAAATAATCCCTTAATGCTTGTCGAGAAAGCGTAGTTACGCTATCTCCAGAAACAGCTGTAACAACAAATGCTTCATCAGTTTCTTCACTAGTTGTTTCAATAACATCCTCAACTGAATCAATAACTTTAACATCTTCAACTTCTTCTTTTTCAGTTTCAGCAATAACATCAGGAGCAATTTCTTTATCAACATCTTCAACCATAACATCCTCGTTCTCAACATAAACATCTTCTCCTTCTATCTCTTCATCATCAATATCTTCTATTGCAATATCTTCTTCGCTCATAGAATCATTTCCTCGATTTGAGTAAGAATAAATTCCACCAGCAATAGCAATTACAATTAGAACAGAAATGATAATTCGTATGTTATCTTGTAACCAGTTTTTTAGTTTCCCTCCAGTCCCTAAATCTTCTTGAACTTCCTGATTTTCTTGTTCCATAATTTCACCTGCCTTTCTAGATTCAATGAGTCATTAAGCACTGAGCTCAACTCTCATAAAATTAATTTTTAATGTTCTAACGCTTAAAAGCGCCTTTATCTCATGTTAGCAAAAAAAACTATAACGTCAACCATTGACAAAAATGATAATCTCTAGAAAAAAATTTGACTGCTTAAAATATTTTCTAATGCCAATTGAGTAATTTTTTCCAATTGATTTAATTCGCTTTCTTTAACTAAAACTTTTTGTACAATATCCCAATCTTTCTTAACAACAAGACGAAGAATTTTAATCACTGCTTGATCTATTTTAATCTTCTTGATATTCACGTTAGCACCACAAGAATTACAATAAGTTTCTAAAGACGAACAAAACCAAAAATTATGATTCTCTAAAGAAAACTTTTTCTGACATCCAGAACAACAAAATAATTCTGGCTGATTTCCAAATAAATACATTGTTTTCCAAATCAAATACATTCTCATTAAACGCATTCTTTCCCAACTAAGATCTTGAACTGACATTTCTTCTAAAAATTCCGTAATCAAATTAAAAATCTCTTGTTGCTGATTACTGCTTTCTAGAAAAGAATGTTTGAATATTGAAAAAATTGGTTTAACAAATTTAATTCTATCAAGATCATTTTTAATCCTAATATACTGATTATGGATAATCACCCCTGTCACCCGATCCAAAGACTTCCCTTTAACTAGAAATATTTCCGAATGAGTCAGGGGTTCTAAACCACTAGATAATTTAGCCGTTGGTTTCCGTACTCCTTTTGCTAAAACGCTAGTTTTCCCAAAATCACAAGAAAAAATATCATAAATTCGATCAAATTCATTAACCTCTCTGGAATTCAAAATAATTGCTTCTGTTTTATAACTCATTCAGACTTACAATAAAAATTTTAATATATATTTTAATATATATTAAAATACATACTTAAACAATAAAAAGTATTGCCAAAAATAAAAATTTATGTTATCTTGACTCTTGTATTGAATTTGAAATTTTTATGGCCTCATCGTCTAGTGGTTAGGACGCCAGGTTTTCATCCTGGTAACAGGGGTTCGATTCCCCTTGAGGCTACCACTTATAAAAACACTATTAGATTATCTGGTATTGTTTTTTGTTAAATATAAATTCTTGCAATTTTACAATTATTAAATTATATTGAGTATATTGCCGGAGTGGTGAAATTGGTATACACGCTTGGCTTAGGACCAAGTGGGGCAACCCGTGGAGGTTCAAGTCCTCTCTCCGGCACATAAAAGTAAGATAAGATAGATGGAAAAAATAACCTTCTCTTCTAAAGAAAAAATCAGAATTGACAAATACTTATCCGATAAAAATCCCGGCATTTCTCGCCGGGTTTTTAAAAACGCCATTGAAGAAGGCAATGTTTTAATAAATAACAAAAAGGTTTCTTCAAGCTACAAACTAAAGCAGGATGATGAAATAATTACTCTCCAAGAAATTAAAAAAGAAATCATAGTGAAAGAAATTCTTCCGAATAAAGACATTACTTTTGAGATTATTTTTCAAAACAAAGATTTTTTAGTTCTTAATAAAAAGCCTGGAATATCTATTCACCCTTCAGACAAAGGCGAACAAGACACTCTTGTTAATGGACTAATTCACCAATTTCCAGGAATCAAAAATGTTGGTGAAGATTCTTTGCGTCCTGGAATTGTGCATCGTCTCGATAAAGACACTTCCGGTATTATGATTGTCGCTTTAAATCAAAAAAGTTTTGCTTACTTTAAAAATCTTTTTCAAAATAGAACTATTCAAAAAACTTACCTTGCAATTATTTGGGGGGAAATTAATCAAAAATCAGGAACTATTGAATCATATATAGGAAAATCTAACAAAAACCCTTCTAAACAAGCCACGAGCGACTCTCCTCATAAACTTATTAATCCTAAAAGCGCAAAAACTTCTTATAAAGTATTAAAAATTAAAAACAACATGAGCTTAATTAAAGTTAAACTAGAAACCGGAAGAAAACATCAAATTCGCATCCATTTTCATTCTCTTGGACATCCAATTGTTGGTGATAAAAAATACTCCACTAAAGAAGGAAATAAATTAAACAAAGAATTTGAAAATATGATGCTTCATGCCTTTAAAATTGAATTCATTGACCCTGACAACAAAAAGTATTCTTTTTCCGCACCAATCCCTAGTTATTTCCCTATTAAAACAAGCCATCCTCTTGACCAAAGCATAAAACTAAGCTAGGCTAGGGGAAGTTTTAAAAACATTTAATGACAATAATTCGAAAAATATGGACCAAAAAATAATTGATTTTAATAAATCACAACAAAACAAATCAATGCCGGAAATTCAAACCGGTGATATTGTTCGTGTTCACAAGAAAATTACAGAAGGAGATAAGGAAAGAGTTCAAATTTTTGAAGGACTTGTTATCGCTATTAAGGGAAAACAAAGCTCTTCTCCGATGATTACCGTTCGAAGAAATTCTAAGGGAATTGGAGTTGAAATAACAATTCCAATGTTTTCACCTTCTATTGAAAAAATTGAGATTCTTCGTCACAGTAAAGTGCGTCGATCAAAGCTTTACTACATGAGAGACAGAGCTGGAAAAGCAGCTAAAATGCAAGTAAAAGAACTAAGTGAAAAAGAAGAAAACCAAGCTGAAGAATTAAATAAAAAACCAGAAGAAGAAACTTCTAAGAAAAAAACAGAAGAAATTAAAAAATCTCTTGAAAAAAAATAAGCATCTTAAATTGCTTGAAACAACTCGATGATGGCCTCGCAACCAGAGGACTGGTGCGGGGTAAAAATTTAGCTTTTTAGAAAAACAAAACCAACAAGGGAATGTGGTGAAACTGGTAGACACGCAAGCTTGAGGGGCTTGTCCTCGCAAGAGGGTGGGAGTTCAAATCTCCCCATTCCCACAATATTAATTGGTTTCAGCAATAACCTGCCTCGACTGGCAAGACGGGCTGATTTATTGTGTGGTCGAAAGTCCCTCTCGAGACACAAAAATATCCCGTATAAACGGGATTTTTTGATACAAGAATTATATAAATATATTTAAAAAATAGAAAAAAGTTTTCCGATATAGAAAACGTAAAATATTATCAAAAGCCCTCCTTCCCACCTTGTAATCTTTCTATCCTGAGTAATAAATAAATACAAAAGAGTTGCAATAACCATCATAGGAAGACCAAAAATTAAAATATCTTTTGATACGACAACGGATCCAACAAGAGCTGAAACGCCAAGAACACCAAATAAATTAAAAATATTTGAACCTAAAACATTTCCAACAGCAATCTCAGCCTTTCCTTTTAACGCCGCTCTAATACTAACCACTAACTCAGGCAAAGACGTTCCAAGAGCCACTGCACTAGCCGCAATAATTGCTTTACTAATTCCCAGCATTCCAGATAAAATCACCACAGATTCAACTGTGTATCTAGCTCCAAAGTAAATAAAGACCATACTAACTAAAAGAATAAAGATATGCTTCTTGTTTAATTTTCTTTTCACAACCTTCTTCTTTTTGTGAGACTTTTCTTTAACATCTTCATTACTTGATGTGATAGTGTAAAGCAAGTAAACAAGAAGGCCAGCTAAACATAAGATTCCCTCAAAAATAGTCACTCTTCCATCAATCATCATCATAGCAACTAAAAAGGTTGAACCAACAAACAAAGGCAAATCAACGCTTATCAGCTCATGATCAATTTTTAATTTTTTAGCTACTACAGCTGTTACTCCTAGAATTAAAAAAATGTTCGTAATATTTGAACCTATTATATTTCCAACTGCAATTTCAGAAGATCCTCCTAGGACAGCAATAACTGACGAAATCAACTCAGGCAAAGATGTTCCAAGAGCTACAATCGTAACCCCAACAATAAAAGAAGGAAGTCCAAAAAAAGAACCAATTGCTTCAGCAGAATCAGTAAAATAATCAGCTGCTTTAACTAAAACAGCAAGACTTACAATAAAAATCAATACCCAAATAAAAATTGTCATTTTTGTTTTTTCTATTAAATAAAACTCCTGCTTTGCTTAAAATTAGTTTTCATTCTCTAGAACCAAATCTCCCTGAGATGTAACTGAATCAGCCTCAACTTCTTTATTAATAAGTTCCTCGTTTTTCTCTGTTACTTTTTCTTGTGAAACTTCAATTCCTTGCATTTTCTTCACCCACCAAATAACCACATCTTGAGACCAAAGAGAAATAAAAGATTTTAATAACAAAAAGATTACGATGATTATTATACCAGAAATAACCATTAAAAATATCCCCAAAGGTTTCAACGCAAGCATAATCGCAAATGACAAGCCAATTAAAACTACAGAAATAATACCAATCACAACCATCCCAATAACTCCTCCAACCATGCTAATTAAAATATTTATTAGTATAATTTTAAAAGTTTCCATCTTATTGTTCTTGATAAGAAAATAACTTGTTTTAATAACAGTTAACCAATTCATATCTCCAAGGGAAACAAAGACGACTCCAATTCTTCTAATAATACTAACAACTATAATAGAAAGAATAAAAATCACAAAAAATGCCACTCCTAACAAAATTGCCAACACTATTAATACAATACCTCCACTAAATGCCATTCCAGCTCCAATGAAAAGTGCAATGATAATCATAGCTATAACGAAAGACATCATTATTCCGATACCCACTAGAAAAATAATCAAATCTAGCTTAATAATTTCAATAAACCTTGATTTTCCTTGTTCCCAAATATCTCGATGTTTTGCTTTTGAATTTTCATTATTTTGAAGACGATCTAACGCTCGAATCACTCCAGGACGAACAATTGTTGAAAAAATCCAAAAAACAATTCCAATCAAAAATCCTATTCCAATTGCAATTGGAATTATCCACCAAAATTCAGCTAGTGCACTTCTTTCTTCTATTTCCGGCGAATTACCTATGTTTGAAAAAAAACCACCACCACCTGCTGTCAAAAAAATTCCCCAAATCCAAAGAGTTTTATTTTTCCAAATTCTCTGAAAAGCACCACTAAGAGCATCAAAATAGCCATATGGTTGTTGACCTTGCTTTTGATTACCAGACTGAACACTATTTGGTTGTGCTTGCATTTGATTTTCCATATTTTTATTTTATAAGTAATTTTATTTAATTTATTCTAACACATTTTGTTTAATTTAGAAAATTATAATTTTTGATAGTATTCTTAATTCAAAATAATGTATTATGGAAATTCAGCATATTTATTTTTTGAACGTAATGGCTTTGATAAGAATAACAACGATATTAAGTAAAATACAGTCTTTAGCTACACTAATATTTCAAAGCAATGATAAATTCAGTGAAAAAAATAAATATGCTGAATTTCAAACAAATAAAATTAAAATTATTGCTAAAACAATATTAATCGATTAATATATAATAAGGAATAATAACTTATTTAAAAAATTTATGTCAAAAAAGACCATCTTTTCAGGAATTCAACCATCAGGAAATCTTCACCTCGGAAATTACCTTGGGGCTGTTAAAAACTGGGTAGAACTTCAAGAGGAGTACACTTCAATTTTTTGTGTGGTTGATCTTCATGCTATCACTATACCACAAGAACCAAAATTTCTTCGAAAAAAAACCATTGAAATTGCAAAAACTTATTTAGCTGCCGGAATTGACTCAGAAAAATCAACTCTTTTCGTTCAATCTCACATTCCACAACACACTGAATTAATGTGGATTTTGAATACAATTACAAAAATTTCTGAATTAGAAAAAATGACTCAATATAAAGATAAAGCTCGACGTGGTATTAAAAAATGGAAAAATGATAAGGGAGAAGAAATTAAAAGAAAAGTCATTTCAAAAGAAGAATATACAAGTGCTGGTCTTCTTAATTATCCAATTCTAATGGCTGCTGACATTCTTCTCTATAACACCGAGGTTGTTCCTGTTGGTGAAGATCAGGTGCAACACATTGAGATTGCAAGAGATTTAGCTAAAAGGTTTAATCACAAGTTCGGAGAAACTTTCACAATTCCAAAAGCATTTCTTAAAGAAGAAGGAATGAGAATTATGGGACTAGATGATCCAACTAAAAAAATGTCTAAATCAGCTGATTCGAAATATAACCGAATTGAATTACTTGATTCGCCAGAAGAAATCAAAGAAAAATTTATGAAAGCTGTTACTGATAGTGGATCTAATATTGAATATTCTGATGATCGACCAGCTTTGAAAAACTTGATTAACATTTTTTCTTCTGTTACTGAAAAAAGTACTGAAGAGATTGCCAGTGAATATAAAGATAAGGGATATAAAGAACTCAAAGAGTCTCTCACAGATGCAGTAATTGAATTTCTAAAGCCTTTTCAAGAAAAATACAACGAACTTCAAGATGAAGATGTTTTGAAAATTCTCAATCAAGGAGCAAAAAAGCTTGAGCCAATCGCCCAAGCTAAAATAAAAGAAGTGAAAGAAAAAGTTGGATTTATCATTAATTAAAAAATTAATACTTTCTCTTTTTGATTACAACTAGTAATAAGAATGGAACTAAGGCCCAAATGAATCTTGCTAAATCTGAAACGAAAAGCTGTTGAGGAAAAGGCGTAAAGAATTCACTAATTTCTTTTGCTGAAATCCAAGTTAAGACTAAGCTAAGAGATAGACCAACGATAGCAAGTGCAATCACTAAAGTTTGTGCCCAAATAACAATTTTTCTTCCATGAAAATTAAGACCAAAAACTTTTTTCATCATCCAAAAAACAATTGCAATTATTACAAGAAAATAAATTGCTCTAAAATTAATATCTTCGGGAAGAAAAAAAGATGACAGAGAAATCACATAAGCAACGTAAACAGAAAGCAACAAGGAACCAAGATTTTTCTTTTTAATTAAAAAAATCAAAGCGACGCTGATTACTAAAAAAACTATCAATAGCCAAATATCACCCGCATATTGACTTGGAATACCAATGTTAATTAAAAAATCTATCATTTTATTTTTGTTTAATTTTATTTAAAAAATTCTAAAGTAAATAATTTATTGTTATTATAATCCTAAATGCGATTTTTTTCAAACACAATGTCTGAATTTATTTTTTTTAAGAGGAAATACTCTATAATACTAACAATAATCCACTACTAGTAGCTATAAACATTCATGGTTATGAACAAGAAAAAGACAATTATTGATGCTGGGGTTGGACACATTAATATTTATTTTTTTGATACCCAAAATAAAAAAACAGAGAATGTTTTAATTACTGGTAATGATGACCTCCGAATACTTTTTCAAAAATATGATATTTTTGAAAAAATTAAAGACACCGATGTTTTTATAACTGGAAAACTAGCCAATATTGTTAAAAAAATTGTTAAAAAAGGAAATATTATTTTGCCAGTAGCAGCTCTCTGGGAAGCTGGAAAAAAATTGATGCATCAAAATGAAAACAAAGACATTGAAGAGCTAGCTATTATTGACCTATCTGCTTCTGGATATTTACTAATTGGGATTGATAAAAAAGGAAATCTAAAAAACGATACTCTAATAACTAATCCTCACTGTGGAGCTGGTAGTGGTGTAAACTTAGACCGAGTGTTACAAAAATTAGCAATCAAAAGAGATGGCGTAGATAAACTACTTTCGCAATATCTTGGAAAAAATAATAAAGAAGAAAGAGAAAAAATCAACATCAGAGCTGATCGTTGCGGTGTTTTTAGCTCTTCTGCTACTATATCTGACAAAAATCAAGGAATTCCTTTATCCTTTGCCCTAGCTACCACCATAAAATCAGAAGTGATAAAAACTTGCACAAAACTTCCAGAAAGATTTGAAAAGGTATATTTGACAGGACGTGTTTTCAATTGGCAATTTGCCAGAGAATGCGCTCAGGACTATTTGAAAAAGAAAGGAACAAAAATAATTGAGCTTGATAAAGATAATGATCTTTCCATTACTGGAACACTTGAACTTTCCAAAAAAGTGAAAAATGAAAATTTTAACAACGGAGAAACTGAATTAAAAAAAGAAGAAAAATTAGAAGAATTTCCCTCTTTTAAGTCAATTAAAAACAAACACGAAAAATCTAATTTATATAAAAGATTAGAAAGTGAACATATATCAGAATTGCAAGCTGACAAATTTGAAACAACCCCAGTGTATCTAGGCTTAGATGTAGGCTCAACCATGGCAAAGCTGGTAATATGCGATCAAAATGAAAATATTCTTCTTATAGACTCTTATGGTAATTCTGGAGATACTATTGATACTGTAAAATCAATTTTCAACAGCTTAAAAAATAAAAACGTTCACAAGCTTCAAATATTAAACATTGGAATTACTGGAAGCGCCAGATATCAAGTTGAACAATCAATAACACAAATTTATCCTCAATTAAAAGATAAGGTTTCAGTTTTAGTAGAAAATTATGCTCATGCTCGAGGATCAATTGATTATGCTCGAAATCATATTAAAACACTGAAAGAAAAAGGCATAAAAGATATTAATAACAAGTTTTGTATTCTAGTTGACATAGGAGGAGAGGACACTAAATTATCAACAATTACTTTAGAAAAAGGAGAGCTTTTTGATAATGTCATGAATGTAAAATGTTCAGCTGGAACTGGCAGTCTAATGGACACCCTCACTTCTCTGTTTGGAATGGACAATGTTGAAGAAGCTTGTAATCTAGCCTTTAATGCTGAAAAATCATATGCCATAAATGCTACTTGTGCAGTATTTTTAATGGAAAATGCTAGAAAATTACAGGCTCAAGGATATCCAAAAAATGAAATTCTAGCTTCAGCTAATTGGGCAATTGTAGAAAACATGGCTAGAAGCCTTTGGGGTCAAATTGATTTACCAAAAAATGCTATCACACTATTGCATGGTCAAACTATGCTCTCTGAACCTCTTCCTCTTGCTGTTTGTAATAGACTACAAGAATTTACCAATTCAAAAAATTACTGCCTAGTCCCTCCTTATCCAGGACATCGAGCTTGTATTGGACTAATAAAATCTCTGTCTAAAGATAATACAAATGAAACAAAAGAAATAATTTTACAAAGTTTTATTGAAAAAAAATTCTCAAAAAAAGTTATAGTTTGCAATGGCGTAGCCTGTGGAGATCGTAATGCACGTTGCAATAGAACTTTATTAAGTTGTACTAATGATAATAATGAAAAATTTAGTTTCACTCTCGGTGGTTGTACAGCTGTAAATGAACTTCTTAATAAAAAAGTAAAGCCTAATAAAAAACCAATTGATTCCTATAAAGAATTATGGAATTTCATTGATTCTCATCATCCAACAACAGAAGATAAAAATAGATTAATAATTCCAAGGAGCTTTGCCGTAAGTGAGTGGGCATATTTTTTATCTCAAATTTTTGAAGATATTGGAATAAAAACACATGTAGACAATGTGCAAGAAAAAGATATTCTAAATGCACAACCACTTTTCAATATCGACACTTGCGCCCCTCATATTGGAGCAGTTGGTCAATATAGACGATTAGCGAATGAACCACACGGAATGATTTTAGCCCCTCAAATTACCTTTTTACCTACTAATAAAAAAAGCCTAGGAAGAACCTGTACTCTTAATCAAGGAGGAATAGCCACAGCAAAAAACTTAGCTACCCTAAAAAACAAAAATTCTAAATTCCATTTATTTAGCATGAATCTTAGCGAACTAGATTCTAAAAAAATCAGCAACAACATTTTTCATCAATTGAAACCAGTTCTTAATTACTACAAAAAAAATATTAGTCGTAAAAGCTTTGAAAAATCAGTAACCAACGCACTTAAACTTAACGATAAACTCAAAAATGCAGTAGCAGATAAAGCAGCCATCTTTGCAGAAAAAGCTCTAGCAGATAACAAACAAATCGCGTTAGTCGTTGGACGTGAATACATCCTAAATCCAGGAATATACGACAGCCACGCTGGAAGACTACTACGAGATAAGGGAATGCTAGTTTTACCTTCCTATGTTTTTGACGTGGAACTAGATGATGATTTCAAACACATCTACTGGAAAAATCCTCACACAATCACAAGTATTGTTAAATATGTTTCCCAAAACAACTTAAGCAAAAAAATAAAAAATTTGAAACTTAAAAAAGTTTTTGAAAAAATTGAATCAAATAATAATAATCAATACCCTATTGTTCAAGTATCAACTTTTCGCTGTGGACCAGACAGTGCTACTTCTCATCTTATTTCAGAAATAACAAAAAAAAGACCGTTCCTGTTGATTCAATCTGACGCTATCATTAAAGAATTGGCTCATCTGGAAAACAGAGTTAATACCCATATAAAACAAATAGAACAAGACCTTCACTCAAAACTTTTAGATGAAGAAAATGAAGATTTTGAAATTAAAATCTTGGAAAACTTTCAAAATACTCAAGATATTGATAAGGAAACGGATGTAATTTATTTTCCGACACTTGGAGACAATAGGACAATTTCCTCTGTCGTTAGATCCATTGGATTTACTTGTATTGATAATTTTAATGACGAAAGCTATAATCTCTCAGACCTTATAAAAGAAGGTCGAAAATATGCCGGCGACTCCATTTGCGCTCCACTCGCAGCTGTCTTTGGAGATACCATTAGAGCAGTTGAAGATTTTAAAAAAAGAAAAGACAATAATGATCCTTTGTTTATAAATAAAAAACGAGTTTTAGTCTTTAATAACAAAGGAACTGGTCCATGCAGACAAGGTCAATATAGTGAAGTACACAAATTACTTGCTCATCAAAAATATTCAAACTCAGAAGATCAAAATCTTCTTAAATTCCTAGTTAGCGATGAAAGAAAGGGTTATAATTTCGGTGTTGACAAGGCAATTCTAATTCGAGCATTCAAAGGCGGAATACTTCAAGGTGTTCTTCATCAAATATTATTTAATTTTGGTTCAAGTTGCAATAACTTAAAAGAATACAAAGTATTTAAAGAAGAATTTAAATATCTTAAAAAGAAAATATTCAAAATTCAAGAAAATACAAAACCAAATGAAAAATTCCTAGAAAAGACAAATCTTATTCAAAAAATACCACTGATTAATGAAATTATTAAATATTATGGTTATGGCCTTAATAATAAAAATATAGAAAAAGAACTTTCAAAATTTACCGATAAATGGAAAAGGCAAATAAGAATAAAAACAAAAGATATTATCAAAATCCACATTGAAGGAGAAGCCTATTTACGTATAGCTCAAAGTGAAGAAGTTTTTAATAATCTATTATCAACTCTCGGTTTTAATAAATTTAACCTTGAATACACTCCGGTTTGGTCCTATCTTGAATACATTCTTTTAAATCAAATAAATATTGAAAAAGAAAAAATCAGCAATGACAAAACATTCAAAAACATCTTTAATTCCAGTAAAAAAATCATGAAACTAAATCTTGCTCATTTTTTCATAAGAAATATCTTAGCAAAACCACTTTACAAAGCAGTGAAAATAAAAGTTCCTGAATCAATGAAGAAAATTTTAGAATTATCAAAAAAAATAATCCCAACGCTACAACCAGCAGGAGAGCTAACTCCCTACGTAGGAGAAGCTATTCATAAACTTGAAAATGACACAGACCTACTCCTTAATATTGCTCCGGAAGGCTGTATGGTTTCTTCTATGGGAGAAGTTTTAACTCCGAAAATATTAAACTATACTAAAAACAAAGGAGGAATTCAAAATTTATTCTCTCAAGACGGAGAAATTAACGATGAAATATTAACGACTGCACTCTTGAAAATACTCGGACCTGAAAAATTCTATAAAAAATAAAGAACTATTCCTACTTACTAGATTATCTCCTTTTGCTATATCTTAAAAAATGCTTATGGAAAACATATTAACTTTCTGGCAAAACATTCCTTACAATATCAGTGAAATCGCTTTTTCAATTGGCCTTTTTCAAATAAAATGGTATTCGATTTCCTACGTTCTCGTAATCTTAACAATTGCATTACTTTTATGGTGGAGAATTAATAGAAATGAACTTCCAGAAATAAAAACATCTAAAGAAAAGTTTTCTCAAGATCTTCTTGATATCGGAATTTTCACTTTCCTTGGAGTTCTTTTGGGTGCTAGAATTGGATATGCTTGTTTTTATGATCAATCTTTATTATTCTCAAATATTTCACAACTCTTCAATCCATTCGAAAATGGTCAATTTATCGGCATCTACGGGCTTTCTTTTCATGGAGGATTAATTGGTTCCGCTCTCACAGGATTTGCAATAATTAAATTTAAAAAATATTCATTTCTACCAATCGCAAACTTTGTCATTCCAGCAATTCCTTTAGGTTATTTCTGGGGAAGAATCGGAAACTTTCTTAATAAAGAACTTATTGGGAGAGTAACTGACTCTCTAATCGGAATGAATTTCTCAGAAAATTTCCAGAGAGTACTTTTAAATCATCCCTCCCAACTCTACGAAGCACTGGGAGAAGGACTGTTAATCTTTCTTATTCTTTGGCCAATTCGAAATCATTTAGTTTTCAAAAAATATCTTTTTGCAATATTCCTAATTCTCTATGGAACAATTCGCTTTATTATCGAATTTTTCCGACAACCAGAAATCACCTTCAATTGGTTGACAATGGGTCAAATTTTGTGCTTTGCTATGATAATAACTGGAATATTTATAATATTTTTCTCTTTCAAGATAAGAAAAAATTAAAACAATCCAGAAAAGATTTAATATATTTATTTTTTGAACACAATGGTTTCGAGAAGAAAGATAAATTTAGCCAGCAAATTAACGCCTTTAATCATTTAAGGATTAAAAGCAAAGATAAATTCAGTGAAAAAAATGAATATATTAAATCTTAACACTCTTGATTTACGGTAATAACTATATGAAAATCCTCGCCATCGAAACTTCTTGTGATGAAACCGCTGCTTCAGTCATTTCCTTTTTACAAGATAAAATAGACATTCAATCAAATATTGTTTCATCTCAAATAAAAATCCACGCTGAGTGGGGTGGTGTTGTGCCAAATCTAGCTGCTCGAGAACATCTTAAAAACATCATACCCGTTATTAATGAGTCGCTCGATCAATCCAAAACAACTCTCGAAGAAATTAATCTCATTGCTGTCACTTATGGACCAGGACTTATCCCTGCTCTTTTAATCGGAACAAGTGCCTCAAAAACATTAAGCTATTTTTCTAACAAGCCCTTAATTGGAATAAATCACGTCGAAGCTCATGTTTATGCAAATTATTTTTCTGAAAACAAAAAACTTTTAAATGATTTTGAATTCCCGATTCTCGCGCTTATTGTTTCTGGTGGTCATACTCAACTAATATTAATCAAGGATCATCTTAAATATAAAATAATCGGAGAAACCCAAGATGATGCCATCGGAGAAGCCTTTGATAAGATAGCAAAAATTCTTAAACTTGGATATCCTGGTGGACCAATCATCTCAAAACTTGCTGATGAAACAAAAAACAAAGAAGTTGATTTAATTAAAAATACTGAAATAAAAAAACTTTTCGAAAACCTAAAATTTCCTCGACCAATGATTGGATCAGGAGATTTTAATTTTTCTTATTCTGGACTCAAAACTTCTGTAATGTATTTTTTCAAAAAACTAACAACCCTATCTCCATCAGAAAAAGACTTGGAAGTTAGCAAAAAATTAATAGCAAAATATTTTCAAGAAGCTGCCGTAGAAATTTTAATAAAAAAATCTCAAAAGGCTATTGAAGAATACGACGCAAAAACTTTTCTTCTTGCAGGAGGAGTGGCTGCTAATTCATATTTACGAAATCAAATTTCAGAAAATATTAAAATTCCTTTTCATTTTCCACCACTCGAACTTTGCGGAGATAACGCCGCCATGATCGCCATCTCTGCCTATTACCAATATCAAAATCTTTCTAAAAAAGAAAAAGCTAATTTAACGAGCAACTGGAAAACCCTCGAAGCAGATTCTAACTTAAGATTGTAATTCTAAATAACGAAAGGGTTGATATGTTTATTTTTTGAACGTAATGATATCAATTTAGATGACTCCAAAAAAAGGAAAATAAATTCAGTGAAAAAAATAAACATATCAACTCTTTATAAATCCTTCATTTATTAAATATGAAAAAAATTCCTGTCATCCTCGGACCAACATCTTCTGGGAAATCAGAAATTGCTGTAAAATTAGCAAAGCATTTTAATGGTGAAATTATTTCGACTGATTCAAGACAAATATACAAAGATATGAATCTTGGAACTGGAAAAGTTAAAGGAGAATGGATTAATAAGAATGATGAAAAAATATATTCATACAAAAACACCCCTCATCACTTAATTGATTTCGTTAGCCCAAAAGATGATTATAATGTTTCGCATTTCAAAAAAGATGCTAAGAAAAAAATTACTGAAATTCTTCAAAGAAAAAGAATGCCAATTCTTTGCGGAGGAACCGGCTTTTGGATTCTTTCATTAATTGATAATTTAAATTTTCCAAAAGTAGAACCTGATCTAACTCTAAGAAAAGAACTAGAGAGAAAATCAAATGAAGAACTTTTAGAATTACTTGAAAAACTTGATCCAGAAAGAGCCAAAACTGTTGATTCAAAAAATAAGATTCGCTTGATCCGAGCAATTGAGATTGCTAAAAAACTCGGAAAAGTTCCGAAAGTAGAAATGTTTCCAGAAAAAACCCCTATCTTCGAATTTGAAAATGAAAAAGTTCCTTTTATTCAAATCGGCATTGACTGGCCAATTAAAAAACTTTCAGAAAAAATAAAAGATCGACTTGACGATCGATTTCAAGCTGGAATGATTGAAGAAATTAAAATGCTACAAGAAAAATATCAAATTAGTCTTGAAAAAATTCAGTCTTTCGGCCTAGCTTACCACTGGATTCCAGAATTCATAAAAGGAAACATTTCAGAAAAAGAATTGCGAGAAAAAGTCTATTTTGCCGAACGAGGCTATGCCAAACGCCAAAAAACCTGGTTTAAAAGAGATGAAAGAATCATCTGGAAAAATGATACTAAAAAGATTATAAAATTAATAGAAAAATAAAAACACCATTGAGGGTGTTTTTATTGAAATGAGCCACCTATCGGAATCGAACCGATGACCTACTGTTTACAAGACAGTCGCTCTAGCCATCTGAGCTAAGGTGGCCTTCTAATTTTTAAATAATAATTAAAACTTAAATGGTGGGCCGGAACGGATTCGAACCGCCGTAGACGTAAGTCGCCTGATTTACAGTCAGGTGCATTTGACCACTCTGCCACCGACCCATATATTTGGTAACCATTAAAACAACTTTTCAAAAAACTTACACATCATAATTACATCACAATAACATCCATTTAACTATAATAAAACTCCTCTGTCAATCACGAGCCCACGAGCAGAATCGAACTGCTGACCTCATCCTTACCATGCCTGCCCGCCAATGCTTGAGCCCGGGAAGAGAATCGAACTCTTAACCTCTTCCTTACCATGGAAGCGTTCTGCCACTGAACTACCCGGGCATTTAAAGCTAAAGCAGGCGAGGATGCGCTCTACTGACTGAGTTACGTGAACATTTTTACATCAACCCTTTTATTATCTGAAAACACCAACAATACTAAACTCCCTTCTTTTAAATTAATAACTAAAAAATAATAATTAGTAATTAGTCTACCCCATTCTTTTCAATAATTTTATTTTCTCCAGTTTTCTTTTCGCATCAATATCTCTAAGATGAACTCTTAAAATTTGCCTGTAACATTCTTCTGCATCTGAAAAATTTTTCATTTTTATATATAACTCTCCTAATGCTCTATAATTTTCCATGTCCTTAGGAGTGTTGGCAATTTTTTGAACAATTTTTTTCTCAAGAATTGAACGATCCACCCCAATCTCATCATCAATATCAATTTCTTTCTTAGTAACAGGAACAACTTCCTTGATTAAATTATCATTATTATTCAATCCATAATCCGCTTCTGTCACATTAACAATTCCATCAGAAAATGACTCATCCTGATCAAAATTTTCTTCTTCAATATCATCATCTTCCACATTCGCTTTCTTGAATTTTTTTCTAAATTTTCCAAAAATTCCCACTGCTGTTGATAAAGAGAACTTCCCCTTCCTTTCTACGTCCTCTAATTCTTCGGCTTTTTGAACCTCTTCAGAGAAAAATGATTCGATTTTGTCATCTGTTTCAATTAACTCATCGTCATTTTCTTCTTCAATTGCCACAACGACAGACTTATTTCTTGTTTCAGGTTCTTTTTTAACGCCTTCTGTTATAACAATTTCCTCTTTAACCACGGCAATATCTTCATTAGCAAAAATATCTTTTTTAATATCAATTTCCACTTCCTTATTTGAGTCATCTTCTATTATTTTTTCGAGACTTTGTTCTTCCGCTTCGATTAACTCTTTCTTAACTTCAATCTCTCGAGATAATTCATCTCCTCCGTTATTCCCCTTTTTCATTTTTAAAACCCAAAAATGAATAAGATGTAAAAATTGCTTAATTTTCTTAAGAATAACTTCTATCAAACAAAAAAATCCATTCTTAAAAACCTTTCCTCCTTTATAAAACATTCCTTTAAATTTTTCAATTGCCTTCTCATCATTAATATCCCTGTTACTTTTAGTTTTATCTTGACTAAATTTTCTAATTTCAGGCAAATGTTTTCCGACGATATAAATAATAACGCCAAGACTCACAAAGATTAAAAATGGTAAAATATATTCCAGCACTATTTTTAAAATTAACTTTTAGCTTTAATAACTTTAATCTCCTTATTTTCAACACTTACAATACTACCATCACCAATTTTGACTTTAACTTTTTGACTAATCGGATTTACTTCCAAAACTTTTCCTTCAATTTTTCCCGCTTTTACTTGATCGTCTCTTTTCGGCATTTCTCTGAGCATTTCTTCGTATTGCTCCGCTTCATATGCTAAACAACACATTAATCTTCCACAAACCCCAGAAATTCTTTCCGATCCACGATGAGAAATCAATTGACATCGTGCCATTTCAGTTGAAATACTCTTCAAGTTTCCAGGGAACTTCTTACAACAAAGTTCTCGACCACAAACTCCACACCCACCAATTTTTCGAGCCTCATCTCGTGATCCAATTTGTTGGAAACGAACTGATTTATGAAATTGAGCAGATAATTTCTTAACAAAATCACGAAAATCAATTCTGCCATCTGCAATAAAAACTGCTACTATTGAACTACTATCTAAACTTAAACAAACTTCCACCATCTTCATCGGCAAATTCAATTCTCGCGCTTGTTTTTTAATGTCATTAAGATACTCTTTTTCTTTTTTTTCATTATTAAGAATTATCTGATGATCCTGAGCATTTGCTTTTCGAACAACTCTTCCAGCAGACTCTCCTCCTTCAATATTTTTATCCACAAAAAGGACTTTGCCCAGAAAAGTCCCTCCCCATTCATGCTGAATAACAACCCAATTATTATTTTGAATTCCTTTTATTCCACAAAATACATTTTTTGGCTGATCCCAATCAAAAAGCCTAACAATCATTTGATTCAATTAAGATTAAATCTCCATTCTTAAAAATTCTCCAACTTGAATATTCTCTCCAAGTTTAGCAATTTTTTCTTTTACATAATCCTCAATAATCATATCAGGATTTTTAACAAAAGATTGAGTCATTAAAGCATTTTCTTTTCTAAATTTATCTTCTTTTCCAGCAAGTGCCTTCTCAGCAATATCTTCTGTTTTCCCATCTTCAATTAAATCTTTTTTCCAATCCTCTTTTTGCTTCTCAATTTCTTCAGTAGGCACATCCTCAGGTTTCAAATATCTTGGATTCATTGCAACAATCTGCATTGCAATGTCTTTTGCTAATTCCTGAAATTCTTCATTCTTAGCAACAAAATCAGTTTCACAGAAAACTTTTACAAGTCCAGCAATTTTTCCATTACCATGAGTATAAGACATTATAACTCCTTCTCGAGCCTCTCTATCTCCCTTTTTTTCAGCTTTTTCTAATCCCTTTTTTCGTAAAAGTTCAATTGCCTTTTGTTCATCTCCGCCAGCTTCATCAAGAGCCTTTTTAGTATCAACAACTCCAGCACCAGTTTTTTCACGAATCTTTTTTATTGCTTCTATCATGATTATTTCGAAACTGATAAACTGTTTTAAAAAACAATTCACCTGTTTATTAATTTTTTATTTATTCTTTGTCCGACGTAGCTTTGGCGGAGTCAGATTTATCTATAGATTTTTTTGAAACAGTCTCTTCTTTAACTTCAACTTTCCCTGCCTTAAGTATTCTGCATAGAAAAATCTCTAGAATATATTTCAAAGATGAAACTGCGTCATCGTTAGCAGGAATAGCATAATCAACTAAATCAGGATTACTATTACTGTCAACAAGTCCAATGATTTTTACTCCAGCCTTTCGAGCTTCTTTCAAAGCAATATTGTCCTTGTTAATATCAAGAATAAAAACAGCTTCAGGAATTTTTTTCATACCCAAAAGACCACCGATTTTAACTTCTAACCCGTCTAATTCTTTTGTAAGTTTTAATCTCTCAAGTTTTGTTAAGTAAGAAAATTTTCCCTTCTCTAATCCATCTCTGTTTTCTTCAAGATATTTAATTCTTTTGGAAATAACTCCAAAATTAGTAAAAGTTCCACCAATCCATCGCTCATTCACGTATGGCATTTTCAATTCTTCTCCAACTTTCCAAACCAATTCTTTCGCTTGCTTCTTGGTTCCAACAATCATAACTTTCCCATTCTTCTTAATAATCTCTTCAAAAACTTTTAATGCTTTTTCATACATTTCAAGACTTTTTTCAAGATTGATAATGTGAATTCCGTTTCGAACACCAAAAAGATAATTAGTCATCTTTGGATTCCATCGCGATTTTTTTTGTCCAAAATGAACACCTGCCTTCAAGAGTCCTTCAAGAGTCAATTCACAATTTTCCTTATCAAGCTCTAAAGTTTGTGTTCTTTGTGGGCTCAATAGAGCCTTTTCCTCTACCTGCTCTTCTTTTTTTTCCTCTGCCTCATTCACTTCTTTTTCTGTCATGTTTATTCCTTAATTAATTATCACCTACTTGGCTTTCAAAGTCTGGCTAGACTTTTAACTCTCGGAAAAATCTCTCATATTAAATGAAAGACAGGAAATCCGGCCACCAAATATGTTTATTTAATATGAAGCCAATGACTTCATATCAACCCTTAATTTAGCATGTATTTTTTTGAATGTAAAGACCGTAATTAGTTGTTAGTTGTTAATTTAAAACAAAAAACTACCCTTTTTATTTAAAATACGCTAAAATTAAGATATTAATCTTTATAAATTAAATAAATGGAACAATTAGATCTACCAGGGTTTGGACCGCTTAAAGAAGAAAAGTTAACTTGGGGACCAATTAATTTTGAAACTTTTGAAAAAATAGATCCGGATGATTATCACTCTGAGTTTAAGGATGTTAAGATTGAATTTAAGGAGGGCCAATGGTTTATTGACGATAATGAAAAACCAGTTGAATTCGAAGAAATGCAAAAGATTCTTAAGTCGACAAATAAAGGCTTAGCATTTGCCCTTAGAGATAAAAAATTTAAAAGAATTTATTCTTATCTCGAAGAAAAAAATAAGCATAAATCCCAAAATTGACATTTTTTCTTCTAAATGCTAACTTTTCTAAAGATTAAGTCTACAAAACTGTACGCTTAAATTTAATAATTTAACGCTTCTTGTTCCGCAAACATCTAAGACGACGAAGTCGTCCCCATGAAAATGGGGATCCAGCTTTTTCCTTGTCTTATCGTTTGCGGGCCAGGGAAACAAAAAAATAATGTTAGAAGCAAAGAAGTTTTCCACTGAAATTGCTGGAAAACAACTTGTTGTTGAAGCAGGTCTTTTGGCTCAACAAGCTGGTGGTTCTGTAACAGTGCGTTATGGAGACACCATGGTACTTTCAACTGCCACTATGAGCAGTCGAAAGGTAACTGAAATCGACTATTTTCCTTTAATGGTTGATTATGAAGAAAAGTATTATGCTGCTGGGAAAATTAAAGGATCTCGATTTATCAAAAGAGAAGGACGACCTTCTGATGATGCTGTTTTAACATCACGTCTTATCGACCGAACAATTCGGCCTCTTTTTGATGAAAGAATGAGAAATGAAGTTCAAGTAATTGCAACTGTTCTCTCAATTGATCATGAAAATGACCCAGATCTAGTTGCTTTGATTGCTGCATCTCTTGCGATTGGAATCTCAGATATTCCATGGGCTGGTCCAGTAGCTGCAGTTCGAATTGGAAAAAATGGGGAAGAGCTAGTTACAAATCCTCTAATGGAATCATATCCTGATTCACAACTTAATTTACTTGTTTCTGGAACAGAAGAACGAATCAATATGATGGAGGCTGGAGCAAATGAATTACCAGATTCAGAAATGTTTGAAGCAATCAAACAAGCTTTTGATGTGATCAAAGAAATTGCTGTTTTTGAAAAGAAAATTATCAAAGAAATTGGAAAAGAAAAAGCTCAAATTGAATTCATTGAACCAGAAAAAGACTTTAAAAAGGGAATTATTTCATTCCTTGACAATGAAGGACTTGAAAATGCTTTTTATACTAAAGAGAAAAAAGAGCAAGATGAAAAAATGGGTGCCATCAAAGAAAAAATGGGTGAATATCTTACAGACAAATTTACTGACGAAGATGAGTTGGCAAAAAAGAAAGCAGAAGCTGATCTTGTTTTTGAACAATACCTTAATGATGTTCTTCACCGAAGAATTCTTGAAAAAGATGAACGACCAGATGGACGAAAACTTGATGAAGTTCGATCAATTGATTGTCAAACCAATCTTCTTCCAAGGACTCATGGTTCTGGACTTTTCACTCGAGGTGACACTCAAGCCTTGACTGTAGCAACTCTTGGAGCTCCTGGAGCAGAACAAATTGTTGATACTATGGAAGCAGATGAAAAGAAACGATATATTCATTATTACAACTTCCCTCCATACAGTGTTGGAGAAGTTCGATTCCTTCGAGGACCAGGACGAAGAGAAATTGGTCATGGAGCTCTTGCAGAAAAAGCTCTTATTCCAATGATTCCTTCAAAAGAAGAATTTCCATACACTATTCTTTTAATGAGTGAAATTCTTGGATCAAACGGTTCATCATCAATGGCATCCACTTGTGGTTCAACTCTTGCATTAATGGACGCTGGAGTGCCAATCAAGAAACCTGTTAGTGGAATCGCTATGGGAATCGTGACTGGAGAGAAAGGAGAATTCAAAGTGCTTTCAGATATCCAAGGACCAGAAGATCACTGGGGAGATATGGACTTCAAGATCGCTGGAACAAAAGATGGAATCACTGCAATGCAACTTGATGTGAAGATTGATGGAATCACTCCTGATATGGTTGAAAAAGTTTTCTCACAAGCCTATGACAACCGAGTCTTCATTCTTGGAAAAATTGCTGAAACTCTTGAGGTACCGAAGAAAAAACTTTCTCCATATGCACCAAGCATCATCACAATCAACATTAACCCTGACAAAATCAGAGACGTCATCGGACCAGGTGGAAAAATGATTAATGAAATCATTGATACTACTGGAGTTGAAATCGATATCGAAGACGATGGAAGTGTTTTCATTACCGCTAAAGATGGAGAATCTGGACAACAAGCCAGAGAATGGGTTGAAAAGCTTACCAAGGAAGTTCAGATTGATGAAATCTATGATGGGAAAATTGTAAAAATCATGGACTTCGGAGCTTTCACTGAAATTCTTCCAGGTCGAGACGGACTTATTCATATTTCTGAAATTTCAGATAAGCGTGTTGAAAAAGTTGAAGATCATTTGAAAGTTGGACAAATCGTTCAAGTAAGAGTCAAAGAAGTTGACCCTCAAGGAAAGATCAGTCTTACTATGAAAAATGTAAACAAAGAATAATCTATTTTACAAAAATAGAAGCATAGAAAAAAGCGGTCGATGATTTTCATCAGACCGCTTTTTGATTATTTATTTCCTCCTTTCTTTTTATTAGAATTCAAACATCCAAAAGACCGTCGGATTTATCTCCCATCCATATCTGGATCCGAAGAAATCATGAGTGATTTCGACCTCTGATCCAATTGCAGATTGACTCAAAAATCCTTTCGGGAAGAAACTCGACATTTTCAAGCGAATTTGTGGCTCGGAAATGAAAACAGAGCCACTATCACTTTTCCAATAATCAGCAAATCCCGGCTGGGAAAATTTTAACCCATAGACTTCAAAATTCTCACACCATTTCAAAGTAAAATGATATGAATCATCTTGTCCAATTTGATCTCGCAAATATGCAGAAAAACTCAACATATCCAACCACAAATCCAAGTCAGCAGAAAGTCCCCAAAGAAAAACTCGACCGAAAACATCCTTGTCGCTGTCATTATACTGTCCAGCGATAAAAGATTCTTTAATGAAACCGATCGGCACGTGAATTCCAAATATCTTACCTACACTTAGATAAGTATGATACTCGAAATACATAGACTCTGCCTCGGTCTTAAACTCATCTTTTCCAGCAAGATCCAAGAAAAAATAGTTTTTCCCATAATCCCACTTTGAAAAGTGGTCGACGGTTAAAGTGAAAACCTTCTGATTCCCCGGATCCCGATCAACTTCCATGTGAAATTGAACAGAGCCTCCGGCGAAACAATTACCAGAAAATAAAACTATCACAATCACCAGTAAAACTAATTTTACTTTTTTCATCTTGACTCTCCTTTTATCTTTTTTCAATTTTATACCAAAAACCCATAATTCTTTTTGCAATTCCTTTTGTAAAACTCTGGATATCTTTGATCAGCTTCCATAGCTGTTGTTCTCTTCCCAACAAGATAGCAACAACTAAAATTAGATAGAAATAGGCTAAAATCAAAATAATGCCTTGTCCAAATATCAAGAAAAAATTCCCAATAAAGCAAAATTTGATAAAAAATAAAGTACAAGCCAACGCTCTGGCAATCACATCTCCCATTTCAATGTCATCTACACGCTTCCTTTCTTTGATTTTCATTATTTGCTTTAGAAATCCCCAACTAAAAAGAAACGATGCTACTAGAAAATATATATCGGAAATAATCACAATAAACCCCTTTTATTATTATTTAATTGTTAAATAACAGTAACGCTTCACTCTAGCGCACTGAAAGTTTTTTACAAATTTGTCAAAATATTTTTGACTTTTCTCTTTAAATTTACTATAATTGCTATACATAAGGTTATTTTACAGCATTTATCTGTCAAAATAATTTGGTGACAAAATTATGAACTATCTCAAAGAACTGCAAAAATTAGGCTTAAAGAAAAATGAGGCGCAAGTTTATCTGGCCGGACTTAAGCTTGGTCCGACGATTATTTCAAATATCGCCCAAGAAACCAGCTTAAAAAGGACTAATATTTATGCTTTAATTAATGTATTAATGGAAAAAGGCTTATTTAAACTAAAAGAGTCCGAGTTTAAGAAATACTACTGTGCTGAATCGCCTAAAAACCTCAAAAATCTTGTTGAACAGCAAACTGATCAAATAATCAATTTGCTTGAATCTAAAGTAGAGAAGCATAAAAATACTGGCACCAATGAAGTTCTTCATTTTAAAGGAGTTGGCGGAATGAAAAATGCTTTCATGTCAATGCTTAATGATTTAAGAAAAGGAGATTTTTACTATGTAGTTAGTGACGGAAACAGATGGTATAACACAGACCCAAAATTCTTCAAAAAATTCATGCGAAAAAGAGCTAAGAAAAATTTAGATTTAAGATTAATTTTAGTAGATAATGAATTTGGAAGACATTCTCTTAAATACCAAAAAAACTACGGCAAAAAAGTAAAACTTCTACCTAAAGGAAGCGAGCTCAATGTCAATTTAGTTTTTAATCCGAATCGGGTTCTCACTCATCAACTCACAGGAAATCGCATAACAACAATTTTAGAAAGTCCCGAAGCTGCTCTAGCGCAAAAACAAATTTTTGATATTGCATGGGAGAATCTAAAAACATCTGAATAAAATTTAAAATAATTTCTTTTTTTATTGTTTTTGTGTTACAATGTTTTTACTATTTTGAAAAACAAAAATTAACTTTAAAAAAATGTTTGGAAACAAAAAAACAAGTGCTTCAAGTGACAACGATATTCAGCTAACAACTCGCTCAATGAAAAGTGATCTTGAAGGTGATTCTAGTAAAAAATTTGTAGAAAAAGAAAGAAAACCTCTTTCGAAAGCTCCTGAGAGAAAGAAGGAGTTAGAGATTCACAAAAAACCAGAAATTAAAAAAGTTCCAGAACCAATTGCAACACCAGCGAAAAGCTTTGATCTACCAACCAAAAAACCCCTTAGATCTACCACTCAGCCACAAATCAAAGAATCTGGAGAATTTAAACTGCCAACAGATTTTCCTGCTGCCAACAAAATGCCTGCCAAAACAACAGTTGACAAGTCACTTGAAAAACAATTCGGGGATAAGAAAGAAAAAACTCACGCTAATGATTTTTCTCCAGAAAATAAGTCAAAGGAAGAATTTCCAAAAAATCCAATAATTAATCCTAAAAAAGAACCTGTACAAAGCGCTAAATTAAAACCAATAAACCCTGCTCTAAAGAAAGACTATGATAAATTCTTTAAAGATAAAATTAGTCCACTTCCAGAAAAGGAAAACAAAAATAGTTCATCAAGCATGATTCTAGTAATCATCCTTGTGATTGTTTTAATTATCGCAATTGCCTCTGGAACGTACTATTACTTTTTTGTAATCAATAAACCCGTAACACCAACTGAATTACCAATTATATCCGATCCAACACCAATCTTCCCTGTTGATTCAACGCCGGTTCAACCCCCTAAAGAACCTCTTCCAATCGTTTTAACAGAAGCAAGTGAGATGATAATAACTGCCGAAAAAGATACAAGAGTTATTTTTTTCGACCCTCAAAATTCTGAAAATCTCATCTCTGGATTCTATTCCATTGAGAATGAAGAAGGGCTACTAATGAATGTCAAAGACCTTTCAACTTTATTAAACATTCAAATGCCAGAATCTATTGAAACTGCTTCACAAAATGCATGGATTTACTACGATGCAACAATCACACCAAAAATTAGCCTTGTAATTAAGATTGACTCCAAAGATACATACGAAGTGAAAAATTCTATTATGAATATTGAAAATAATCTTCCAATTATGTTTTCAGGACTTTACTCAGCTCCTATTGATAAATATTCAACAGGGGAAACAGTAATCTTTAAAGATAGTTTTGAAAATTTAAATTTTCGATATTACAATATTTCAACAACTCCGTCTGACTTAAAATCGCTTGATTGGGGAATAATTAATAACGATACTATTTTAGTTTTTGCTACATCAAAAGAAATGGCTTCAACTATCTCAAATCAATTATTGATCAATGATATTCC
>Ga0307992_1000024_pt1 | contig 95653 bp, 87 predicted proteins | sample EllFjometagen133_FD_203162 | JGI IMG/M metagenome (GOLD analysis project Ga0307992, IMG submission 203162) | Marine microbial communities from Ellis Fjord, Antarctic Ocean - #133 | ecosystem: Environmental > Aquatic > Marine > Unclassified | place: Southern Ocean | collected 2014-10-08
TTCATCAACACTACTAGTTAATATATTGTATTCACCAATAAATAATTTATAGGTTTTACCAATAATATCATCGAAATCAAATGTTTCATTTGCATCAACATCAAGATTTAAAACATTTTCTAACATTGATTTAAATAATCTATTATATTCATCAACAACAAGCATTACTTCAATTTCACCATTTTCAAGATCATTGGTAGGCATGTTTCCATAGATTAAATCATAATTCGTATTAAATACTTCTCCGTCAGGTAGAAGTGTAAATAAATTCATTATTTGAGAAGGTGGTCCAAAATTTGTCGCTTCGTCTTCTGGTTCTTTATTTTCTTGATATACGGGCACATATGCAGATGTAGGTCCAACTGACATATAATTCAACAATGACATATTTACATATCTTTCATATTTAACGCCAGATAAAGTTTCCAAGCCTTCGTCAGCTACGTAATCATATACATATTCTAGGTAATCATCTGTAATAAAATTTGGTTGCAAGAAACTTGTAAATTGACTTTCATCAAACATAATCGCATAATCTTGATCCGGAAATGATTCAAACTCGTCTTGACCAATTTCACTCAGTTTAGAGAAGTCCAATTTTGATTCTGTCACTTCGATAGGGTACCCTGATAAAGTCTCTTCTTCAAAATTTTTAATTTGAGCATCTAGTCCGTTAGATAATGAAAGTATTAATGCAATTCCTATAATCCCAATACTTCCAGCAAAAGCAGTAAGTATAGTTCTACCTAATTTAGTTCTAATATTATTTATAGATGAGATAAATGCTGTTTTAAATGTCATTGAAGTCTTTTTAAACGACACACCATTTTCCAATTCATTTTTTTCATTTACTGGTTTTGAATCGCTTGTAATTTTACCATCTTTTAATTTAATAACTCTTGTTGCGTATTGATAAGCCAATTCCGAGTCATGTGTAACTAAAATAACTAATTTTTCTTTTGCTATTTCTTTTATTAACTCCATAATCGAAATACTTGCTTCTGAGTCAAGTGACCCTGTTGGTTCATCCGCTAAAACAACATCTGGATTATTAGCTAAAGCTCTAGCTATTGCAACTCTTTGAGATTGTCCCCCAGATAATTGATTTGGTCTTTTGTAGATATGGTCGATTAATCCAACTTGATCCAAAACTTCTTTTGCTCTTGCTTCTCTCTCGGTTTTACCTACACCACTAAGTGTTAATCCCATTTCAACATTTTGTAGAACACTCAAATGTGAAATTAAATTATGACTTTGGAAAATAAAACCTATTGTATTATTGCGGTACATATCCCAATCACTATCTACGAAATTTTTTGTAGAGCGCCCATTTATAAATAAGTCTCCTTTGTCAGCATGATCTAAACCACCAATAACATTCAATAATGTAGTTTTACCACATCCTGATGGTCCTAAAACAGCGACAAAATCTTGTTTTCTAAAATTAACATTTACACCATCTAATGCATTTTGGCTAAAATCACCGATAGAGTAAGATTTACTAATATTTTTTAATTTAAGCATTAATTATTCCTCCAATAACCTTGTTTTAAAATATTCAATTGATCTTTTAATAATTTTGTAGATTCGGTTTTGTCCAAACCTAATAGAAATGATTGTAACATAACATTTCTTAGTATGATTATAGTCAATTCTATAGAGTGTACTATAAACTCTTTATCTTGACTCTTAAATTGATTTTTATCTATTATTTCATAGATGTTATCAACTTCATTATATAAAGGCAAATTTGACTTCATACATTTTATTTCTGATTCAGGTTTACCCTGAAAATAGATTAAAATATTTTTAAAGAAATTTCGATACTCTGCTTGTATATAATAATCGTACAATAGATTGTGTAATCCCACAATAAATTCGTCAAGATCACCAGAGACAGAGATATTATTATTTTTTGCTTCACCAAACAGATAAGCTTTTGTAATTTCAAGTAAGTATAGTGTTAAATCATATTTATCTTCAAAGTACATGTAAAAACTTCCTCTTGAGATCCCTGCTTCCTTAACTATTTTGTTTATTGAAGTCTCAGCAAAGGGTGCCGATGATAACTCTTTAATAGCTGCTTGAATAATCCTATTTCTTTTTTGTTCAGATAAATTTAAAAATGTTTTTGACGGCATACTATCACTCCCTATATTATTTTATATGACAAGTTGTCATATGTCAAATAATTTGCCTCAAGTTCACATAAATATCACATAATATTTATACTAGATTGTAGGTCTCAAAAAAAATAAGAAATCACAATGTGATTCCTCATTTTTATCTATTAAATCGTTAATGATGTCTTATCACTTCGAATCTTTCCATTTTTATAGTTTCAGAATCATCAATTCTTGCTTTCTTCTTTGCGATTCTGATTTGTTCCGCCACAGTTTCAATTCCGTCGATATTAGGCAACAACAATCCTGATTTATATCCACTACTTACTATTACACCATATTTTAATACATCAAGTTCATCCGCAAATTGTATGCTTTCAGCTGGCAGTAATACATCTACAGAATACTCAATCTTATTAAGTTCTTTTTCAATAACTTTAGGAAATCGATGATCCCTAGAGCCAGATGATACTGCGTTTTGAATAATTTCTTCTGCGATTGAGTTTGTAGTAGCTGATATAGTGCCTACGCAACCCCTTAATCTATCGTTAATATGTAGGGAAACAAAAACACCTGCTTTATTGTTAATTAGTTCCTTACTGAGATTAAGTGGGAATGGTATTGTTCTATGATTTTTGACAAAGAATTCCAAGGATTTTCTAGCAAGTGAAACATACTCATCTTCCTTTTCTCTGGTTGTATTCATTTGGTCAGTTTCTTTTGATTGATTCATCCGACTATATTCTCTAGTTTTATCTCTTTCTAGTTTTTCAAATATACATGTTGCGTAACCAACTCCAAATGGACCTTCATATGATAATACATTTGTTTTAACGTGATATCCATCTAGGGCCCCTAACATCATTGTAAATGAACCCAACCCACATTCAGCCGCTTTATAACAAAGGTCGGTTTTTAGTTTAAATATTTTAGAAAAATCACCTTCAGTTAATATCGATACCAATTGTTTGTCGAATTGAATACCTTCTTTTGCTAATCCATATGGTCCATCTTTTTTTAATTTATGAGACAAATCCCCACTGGCTACCCAGACCACTTTCTTCTCAGTTGGTATTACTGAATTTATCATCATTCCAGCGTTGTACTGATCAATCAAGGGTAATCCAGATGGACTTAATCTAATTACCTTAAAGTCATTGTAGTATTGTTTTATAAAATATAAAGGAACCATAGTCCCATGGTCTAATAGATTATCTTTTTCACCAATTGTTCCTAATGGTATTTCAAGTTTTTTAGCCTTTTTAGTAATTAGTTTCCTTAAGTCAACATCATACTCAACGTTAAATTTAACTTGATTTGCACCAAACTGATTAAAACTTCCAAAAGCCTTTGAACCTGGGGATATATGAAAATAGTCTGCATACATTGTTGAATGCGGAGATGATATTATTATTGTATTAGGTTTTAGCTTTGCTATATCTTGAGCAATTTCATGATAAGCATCAATAGTTTTTTGGCTATTCTTCTCCGACCCATTCCCAATTTCTGGAATAACTATTGGTGGATGAGGTACTATATACGTTTTTATAATAGGCATCTAATCACTCCTTCTAAATATTTCCTAAATAGATTTTTTTAATACCAAGATTATTACCAATTCGTTTAGCATTTATTAAAGCTTCACGTTTAGTTATTGGATGATCTTTCATTTTGTAATTAGGGAAAAATCTAGTTATATGCCAAACAAAATCTCTTCCTAAATATTTGATTAAATCACGCGCAATTTCTTCTACTTGTTCATTTGATTCATTTACTTTAGGAATTAGTAGTGTAGTAACTTCAATATGAACTCCTGCCTTTTTCATTCTACTTAGGTTTTCTAATACTTTTATGTTACTACCACCACAATATTTTTTGTATACTTCATTACTACCTTTGTAGTCTATATTTACAGCATCTAAATATGGAAGAATCAATTCTAACGTTTCAGTTGACATATAGCCATTTGAAACCCAGATGTTCTTTAGATTGTGTTTGTGTGCTAATTTCATTGTATCTAAAGCATATTCAACAAATATAGTTGGCTCTGAATAGGTATAAGAGATTGAAGGACAATTATATTTAATTGCATTTCTAACATGTTCTTCAGAGGTTACCTCTTTCCCTATAATTTTTTTGTTTGGTTTTGGATTCTGAGATATATCAAAATTTTGACACCAAGAGCAGTTCATGTTACAACCAACGGTGGCAAAGGAGTATGTATATGTGTTCGGTAAAAATTCATTAAGTGGTTTCTTTTCAATTGGATCGATACTCGTAGCGATTGCTTTATTATAGTTAAGAGCTATGAGTCGCCCTTTTTGGTTTTCTCTAACAGCACAAATACCTCTTTTATTTGGTGCGATTATGCAGTAGTGGTTACAGACTAAACACTTAACCATATTGTTTTCTAACTGCTCATATAAAATAGCTTCCATAGTACCATCTCCTAATATCATTCTACCACCTAATACTTACTAAACATAATGGATTATTCTAAATTAAAAAAGTTTATCTCTAAAAAGAAATAAACTTAATATTTTTTGTAAAGTTGTTGTGGCAATTCTAAAAATCATAAAAAACTAAAAATCGTTATTTATTTGCTAGCTTCTCTAAATATTTTTAACCCTTTATCTGTTAATTCATGTTGAACCATTTCTTTTAATACTTTGTAAGGTATAGTTGCGATGTCCGCTCCAGCTTTTATAGATTGATCAACATGATTTAAATGTCTAATTGAAGCCGCAATAATTTCAGTTTTATACCCATATTTTTTAAACATGTCTTTGATATCTTTAACTAATTTATATCCTGCATCATCAGAATCTGTAAGATCATCTAGTCTACCTAAAAACGGTGATACATATGTAGCCCCTGCACTAGCAGCCATTAAAGCTTGTGACATTGTAAACACCAATGTAACATTAGTGTGTATTCCCATTCCGCTCAAAGCCTTTACTGCTTTAACACCTTCTAAAGTCATTGGTATTTTAACAACAATATTTTTATGCATTTTAGCATAAACTTTAGCTTCTTCTATCATAGCTTCTGCTTTGCCTTCAGCTACTTCAGCACTAATAGGTCCATCTACTAAATTTACAATCTTTTCAATAGCATCAACTAATGTTATCCCTGATTTAGCAATCAGTGAAGGATTAGTTGTTACTCCAGAGATAATTCCCCATTTACTTACTTCTTCAATTTCATCAATAATTGCAGTATCTGCGAATATTTTCATATACATTCCCTATTCTAGAAGATAATCTACTTCTTCTAGTAACCTTTCCTTTAAATTATTTACTTCATTTGTCATATCTATTATAACATCTTTATATTCCTTAATCAGTTCCTTTTGACTCAATCCTGGTAAATTAATTTTCACATTCATAGCTGCGCCTTTAAAAGCTGCAGATAATAATAGTACTGCAACACCTTGGTCTGATGTTGTATTACGATTTGAATGTTTAATGATTAATTCCATTTTTCTTAGTAATCCTAGTGCCAAATCAGCTACTTCCATAGGGGTTTTAATACATCCTATAGTAGCACTTTCAATAGCTTGATTTCTGATAACTAAATCTTCTTCGGTTTCTTTTGGAAGTTTATACGCAGCCATCACTTCGTTAAAGGCACATGTATCATCATCGATTAGTTTTGTAAAAGTTTCTTTAGCCAAAACAAAAGTAGCTATTATTTCCTTGTATTCATTTTGAACTTCTTCAGGTAAAGCTCTAAATTTTTTCTTTTTAGTTGTTAAAGAACTAACCATCATCACTAATGAAACTGCGTTAGCTCCTGAAAGAGCAGCTACGCTTCCACCACCTGGTGCAGGTGATTTAGATGATAACTCATTTAAAAATTCTTTAACACTTAAATCTATTAGTTTCATATTTTCTCCTCTAATATTTTTCTATTATCAACTACAAGAATTCCGTTTTTGAATACAGCTTTTGTATGGTTTGTACCATAGTGATATATAAAATAGTCTAGGTTCTTAGCATCAAGCAATAAAATATCTGCTTTTTTCCCTAACTCTATTGATCCAAGTGTTTCATTGACATCTAATCCAAAGGCTGGATTAATTGTAGCAGCTGTAAGAATTTCTGTTGGTAGCATCCTTAACTTATTTCCAGCTAATTGAAGAGTTAACTGATAATTCTCAGATGGTGTTGATCCAGGGTTGTAATCACTTGATACCGATAAAGCTACGCCTGCTTCAATCATTTTTCTAGCTGGTGCAAATTCTTTATTTAAAAAGAATGATGTAGCTGGTAAAAGATTAGCTATTGTATTTGATTTGCTCAGCAAATTAATATCTTTGTCAGTTATCGCCATTAGATGATCAACTGTGTTAGCTTCTAATTCGACAGCTAGTTTAGTCCCGCCAATAGATTCAATTTCATCTGAATGAAGTCTTAGTTTAAATCCTAATGATTTAGCTTTATCAAAAATCTTTTCTGTTTCTTTAGCTGTGAACACTCCTGCTTCACAAAACACATCCACGTACTCAGCTAAATCTTTTAATTTAATTACTTCTAGATCTTTTATTATTTGGATTATATACTCATCTCTATTATTTTTATACTCTTTAGGTAAGGCATGGGCACCTAAATAGGTAATATGGATGTCTATCGGATGATTTTCATTAAGTTTTTTTAGAACTTCCAATTGTTTAATTTCAGTTTCTAAGTTCAACCCATATCCCGATTTAGCTTCCAAAGTTGTTACTCCAAATAGAATCATTTCATCCAAGGATTTTTTTGCTTGATTGTACAATTCATCAAAACTAGCATTTCTAGTTTTAGTAACTGTATTATGGATTCCTCCACCTTGGCTTAATATATCAAGATAGGAAACTCCAGCAATCTTTTTACTGAATTCATCTTCTCTAGAACCTCCAAATACTAGGTGAGTATGTGAATCTATTAATCCAGGTATTGCGATTAACCCTGATGCATCATATACAAAAATATCATCATCGAGGTTTGTAGGTAGTTTTTTACCAATTTCTTTAATTAATTCATCTTCAATCAAAATATATGCATCATTTATTTCCTCGATTAAAGACATCAAATTTCCCTTTACAGGAGGAAGTTGATTTGATGTGTATATTGTTTTAATGTTTTTAATTAATATTTTGGTTTTCATTTGTCCACCTATAAAAAGTTTTCTATAATTTTTGTTTCATCAAAATCTCTGAATAACATATATTTCTTCACATCAATAACAACTTCTGTTAGTGACATTTCTTTAGGAAAATCTAATTGATTGCATGCATAATAATATTTTAATGATCTAACCAACGCATCCTTAGGAATAAGGCCGACTATTTCGGCTCCTGTTACATTAATATCATATCTTTTAGCTTCCATTCTAACAGTTTCAAAAATACGGTAGATAGGATTCTTCTTGTAATTAAGGATATTCATTGTTACTTGAGTATGACCGCGTTTTTCTAAATATACTGGACCAGCTTGAACATAGGTAAATCCACCAGAAGATTTTCTAATAGCTCTTGCGATTGATTTGGCTGGTTTTCCTTCTTTGCATTCAAGATCAATATTATAGGCTACTAAGAAGTCTCTAGCACCAACACCAATACACCCAAAAGTAGGATGAATTTCAGGTTTACCAAAATCAGGAACCCAGTTAGGTTCTTGAATTTTTTCTTTCATTCCTTCGAATTCGCCTTTTCTAATTGATGGCAAGGATACTCTATCATTAAATCTCGCTGATTCTGCATATAGAAAACATGGTATTTCATATGTGCTTGCGATTCTTTCAGCGCATATTTCGCTGTAAGAAACACATTCCTTCATATTAACTCCACTAATCGGAATAAAAGGTATTACATCAATAGCTCCCATTCTTGCATGTTCACCACTTTGTTTATTCAAATCTATTTCTTTTAAACAGACTTCAGTCATTTTAATAATTAAATCAATCATTTTATCTGGATCACCTAATAAAGTCACAACTGTTCTGTTATAATCAGCGTCACTTTCATAGTTAACTAGTTTTATATTATTGTCCGCTTTTACTACAGACATTATTCTTTCTATTTTTTCTTTGTCTCTTCCTTCAGAGAAGTTAGGAACACATTCAACTATTTTCAATTTATTTACCGCCTTTTATGTAGTGTTTCTTAACTAGATTTTCAATATATTGTTCATCAGTTAAATAAGGAACTGTGATTTGTGAGTTGTTGTCGATATTGTTATATTCTTTAACTGTAGTAATTGAGTTTTCATTTCTTGCCCAAGCACGTCTTGAAACTCCTGCCATAACATCAAATAGCATAGCTAGCTTTAATATTTCATTAACTCTTTCACTACCATCTAATACCATACCATATCCACCGTTACTTACTTTTCCAATTCCTACACCACCACCATTATGTAAGGTAACCAAAGACATACCTCTAGCGCAATTACCTAAAGCAACATGAGTAGACATTTCAGCCATAATATTAGAACCATCTTTTATATTTGATGTTTCTCTAAATGGAGAATCAGTACCACCAGCGTCATGATGGTCTCTTCCTAGCATTATAGGACCAATTTCTTTGTTTTTAACCATCTCATTAAACCTAAGAGCGATTTTCAATCTACCATAGGCATCTTGATACAAAATTCTGGCTTTGGTTCCTACAACCAATTTATTACGTTTAGCATCTTTTATCCAATTGTAGTTATCTAGGTCTTGGAAACGTCTGTCTTTATCGATGCAATCCATTGCGGCTTTATCAGTTTTGTCTAAGTCAGAATCTTTCCCACTTAAACAAACCCATCTAAATGGTCCATATCCATAATCAAATAGGATTGGTCCCATTATATCTTCTACATATGAAGGCCAGATAAATCCATCTAAATCATTTTCACCGTTTTTACAAATTTCAATTACACCTGAATCGTAGATGGCTTTCAAAAATGAGTTTCCATAGTCAAAGAAATATGTTCCTTTTTTTGTTATTTCTTTGATTACTAGATAATGTCTTTTTAATGTCTCGTTAACAAGTTTTTCAAATAATGGTTTTTCTTCTTTTAATAGTCTTGTACGTTCTTCAAAACTAATGCCTACTGGACAGTAACCACCATCATAAACTGCGTGACAACTTGTTTGATCACTTAATAAATCTATATAGATGTTGTTTTCATTTGCGTATTCTAGTAAATTAACAATATTACCGTGATAAGCAATAGCTAATGGTTGTTTAGCTTCCATCGCAGCTTTAGCGAGTTCAAAAGCATCAGCTTCAGATTTAGCTATTTTTGATACCCAACCTTGATTGAATCTAGTTTCAATTCTGGAATAATCAACTTCAGCGATAATACCTACTCCACCACTAATCTCTACTGCCTTACCTTGAGCTCCACTCATTCCACCAAGTCCTGATGTAATAAATAGTTTCCCTTTTAAGTCTTCCTTATCAGGAATTCCAAGTTTAGATCTACCAGCGTTTAGTAAAGTTGAGTAAGTTCCATGAACAATACCTTGCGGTCCAATATACATCCAACCCCCAGCTGTCATTTGACCATAGTTAGCTACACCTAAACTAGATGCGCGGTTAAAGCTATGTAGATTATCAAATTCACCAATCATTAATCCATTTGTAAGAATAATTCTTGGCGATTTATTTTCAGATGCGAATAACCCTAGAGGATGCCCAGATAATATAACTAATGTTTGGGTATCATTCATTACTTGTAAATATTTTTTTACTAACTGATATTGCATCCAATTTTGGAAAACAGCTCCAGTTTCACCATAGGTAATAAGTTCATAGGGGTAAAGTGCAATTTCAAAGTCCAAGTTATTGTCGATCATAACTTGGAATGCTTTACCTTCTAAAATTTCACCAGGATACTCATCAATAGGTTTTCCATAAAGTTTACCACTTGGTCTGAATCTGTATCCGTAGATTTTACCTCTGGTTAGAAGTTCTTCAAGAAATTCAGGAGCTAGGATATCATGCCATTCTTTTGGCACATATCTGAGAGCGTTTTTTAACGCTAAACTGGTTTCTTTTTCAGTTAAAGAAAACTCTCTTTTAGGAGCTCTTCTTGTTCCTTTTTTAAACTCTTGTTTTTCAGGAAGCGTTTGGAAAATATCTTTTAGAGTGAAAACTTTATCCATTATTTAACACACTCCATATCTATTATGTTATGAAATTCATTTGATTTAATCAGTTCAATAACTTTGTGAATTTTCTTATACATAATTGTATCTTCTTCAATGAAAGATACATCTTTTCTTATATAATCATATATTGCCTTAGTACATGGGCTAAGTTTATTAATATCTCTAAAGTCCACTGCTTGTAAAGCTGTGAACAATTCCATAGCTAACACTTTCTCAGAGTTTGCGATTATTTGTCTAGCTTTTCTAGCTCCTATAGTTCCCATTGATACATGATCTTCTTGATTAGCTGAGGATGGAATTGAATCCACACTTGCTGGGTGGGCTATAGTTTTATTTTCACTAACTAATGAAGCTGCGCTATATTGAACAATCATGAAGCCTGAATTAAGCCCAGGAGTTTTCACTAAAAATGCAGGTAATCCATTACTTAAATTTGAATTTACCATTCTTTCTAATCTTCTTTCAGAAATATTTGCTAATTCACACATTGCTATACTTAGAAAATCCATCGCTAAAGCAATTGGTTGTCCGTGGAAATTTCCAGCACTAATAACATGTTTTTCTTCTACAAAAACAAGTGGGTTATCAGTTACTGCATTCATTTCATTTTCTATTATATTATTACAGTAGTTAACTGCATCCAAACTCGCTCCAATAACTTGTGGAGAACATCTTAGGGAATAGGCATCTTGAATTCTTAATTCGCCTTGTTTTGTAATTAATTTTGAGCCTTTTAAAATCTTTAACATATCTCTAGCAACTTGGATTTGTCCAGATTGATTTCTTAGGGTATGAATCTTATCAAAAAAGACATCGTCAATCCCTGTCAACGCTTCATAGGTTAAGGCTAAAACATGTTCAGATATATTAACTAATTTATAAGCATCTATAACAGCTAAAGCTCCCACAGATGTCATAGCTTGGGTTCCATTAATTAAAGATAATCCTTCTTTAGCTTTTAATTCTTTTAAAGGTTTAATGTCCGCTAACTTTAAACCCTCTAAAGCGTCCATTCTTTTACCTTGATAGATTATTTCTCCAAGACCTATTAAAGGTAATGCCATGTGAGATAAAGGTGCTAAATCGCCACTAGCTCCTAGGCTTCCTTGAGAAAACACTACTGGGACTATATTTTTATTTAAAAACTCGACCATCTTTTGAATTACAGATAATCTTATTCCGCTAAATCCTTTTATTAATGCATTTATTCTTAATAATAACATACCTCTAACAACAGCTTCTGAGAAGAGGTCACCAACCCCACAAGCATGACTTTTAATTAGGTTTTCTTGTAGTTTTGATACGTCATTCTTTTTAATTGATACTACAGATAGTTTTCCGAATCCAGTATTAATTCCATAGGTTGGAACTTCAGATTCAATAACTTCTTCTACATATTTCCTAGCACTATTTACTAATTCTTTGCTTGCATCAGAAATTCTTACTTCTTCATAATCTAATACCACTTTAGAAAAAGAGTTAATATTTAAATTAGAACCATTAATTTCTATCACATTATCACCTAGCTTTCATACATATTATATATATATAATATATAAAAGTAAAGCGTTTTCTTTTTTAAAAAACAAAAGAAAAACAACTAAAAATTTAGCTGTTAATTTAATAAAATGGTGCGTCATGACGGATTCGACCGGCGCCCAAATAATTAAGAGTCATTTGTCCAAGTTTAGCTGAATATACTAAACATAGACACTTAGCAATATCATAAATGCAGTTTAACACCTGTTTTGACACCTATTTTGAATTAAGTTAAAAGATATTAAGTAAAAATTTGCAATATCCACAAAAACAAACCAAGACATCATTTCTATTAAAGGGTTAGTATTTCATACTAGTATCATTTTTTTTTACTGATTTTGGTGGAATATTAACATAAGTAAAAAGCGTACCAGTCTAATAGTTCATTCTTTTAAGACATTTGTAATATGGTTCGGTGTAACGTTCTTAGTTGCAACTTTTTAAATGTATGTATATGATACAAAAACCTCGGCTACGGTTATTATTGGTGGCGCTGATAGTCCCCAAGTTAATCGGTATCGGGTATTAACTTGTTGAGGGTATCTCCACTATGATTAAGGCCTTCTAAAACATTAAATTATGAAAGTCTATTACGTATAATAACCCTCAGAGTAACATTCTTGATTGAAACTTATTATTCGGTGCATATACTAATGGAATTAAAAACTACAATTTAAAAATCATTATTTAATCTGTCTTGAACTTTTATTGTACTCATTTATTTGTTTTTTAAGATATTTAGAACGCAGTTGCTTACTAGCTAAAAGTTGTTTCGCTGGTGGTAATCTTAATATAACACCAAGTACTGACGCTAAGAAACGATGACTTACTTTTTCTTCATCTCTAAAAATCAAATGTTGTAATTTATTTGTTTCAATTGCTTGTAGAATTAGTTTTTGATTCATATTGACTGGAGTATAGACTCTTGACTCTCTATGAACCATTTCCAATGCATCGTAATTACATGAACGATCACATACTCCACAACCAATACACATATCTTCATCTACAACTGCCATCTTCTTTCTGCCTTCAACAGATGAATCCGTAAGGGATATCGCACCGACTGGACATACATCAATACATTTACTGCATCCAATACAATCTTTTGGAGTGATTTCACATATGTAGTTTGATGAATTGATTGCATTTGTAAATCCATGTTTCTTTACATTAGATAATACTTCACAGCAACACGAACAACAGTTACATATAAAACTAACGTTTTTTTGAACATTTTCAGCAAATTGAACTAGATTATGTTCTTTAGATAACTGGATAATATCCATGGCTTCTTTTTTTGATATTTCTCTAGCATACCCATGACGGATTAACGAACTATCTCCACTATTACTAATAGTAAGACATGTTTCCATAGGAGCGTCACAGTTTTCACCTAAATGTTCTTTTACATGTCTGCAGTAACATATACTAACTCCGATAACTTTGGCATTATTAATAATTTCACTTACTCGTTCATAATCCATTACATGTAAGGTGTTATCATTGATTGATTCTTCTTGTACAAGAGCTCTTCCTAAAGGAGTATCTAATGTCATTAAACTCGTTACAAATTCATCTTCATTACATACATACTCATAAAACAATTCGCTCAATACTTTTTGATCTAAATGAGTGCCTATACGCATCATAGAAAATTCAAAAAAACCAATCATAGGTGGGGGAAGTAAATACTGCATCTCATTCTTTTTATATATGTCGAGAAGTACAGCTCTTGAAGCCATATCATCTAATATACATTTTGTTTCTTCTTCGCTCTTTTTCCATCTTTTCATTGCTAAAGGAATCCCAAATGGACCAATTGGTAATTGTGATAACAATCTTGCTTCATCTTCTGTGAATAGCACAGAAAAAATTTTATATAGCGTTTCACTTTCTACAATTCCATGTGGGAATCGCTCCAATCGTTCTGCAAGTTTTTTATATCCGCTACGAGCTGTTTTATGTGCCATTTTTTTACCTCCAGTTAATGATATATTCTATAATCTTGTTCAAATCATTATATTATTTTAAATTATATCATAATAATTCAACCAATTTAAAAAAAAGACACAAACTTGTGAGGATTGTGCCAAATATGCTGTATTCAGTATTAATTTATGTTATTTGTGATTGGAAATTCAGTTTATATAAGAAGATTAATTGTAGTAACGTAAGTCATTCCTTCCAATGAAGACAAAGATGGATCTTTCTTGATTTGGAATGGGATATGATCTTCTGAAAGACCGATTTCGAAATGTTTCAAAGCAATGCCAATATCAAGATGTTGAACGTCAAAAGGCATATTTTTTGCATATTTCGGTGTCCTTTCAAGATAAAAATCAATTTTTGATTCTCGAATGATAATTCTCCAAGGTTGTTTGTTAGTTGCAGATGGTGCTGCTTGTACTAATTTCAAATAAGAAGCATAACGGTGTGGATGATCCAATGACTCAAAGATAGGGTGATTGAAATCTAAATCAAAAAACATATTATCGAATTGTTTTCGTTGGTCCCCTTTAATGCTGATACGGGTAATTTTATCGCGAATCGATCTAATGTCGGCAGAATAGCCAACTGGAGTCATAGCGGGAATAATTTCATCTGGTCCAAGTTTATCAGCGAATGTCTTGCGTGAAAACATCAGTCCAAGCCAGACAGTTCCAAGATTCATATGCGTCAAACTCAAAATTAATTGTTCGAACAGGTACCCATAATCAACCATCGCTTCCGTGGTGTTTTTGATGATACCTCCAACGAAAAAACTAGCGTTTTTCACGCCTCCATATGTTCCAAACTTCACTGTTTTGTCCTTTTGTTTAGCGCCAGAATCGAATGTGAACCAGCGAATACTATTACCAAACGGACCTTTCAGCGGCCGTAATTGTTCAATAAGATTTTCAACCGCTTGAATGTCTTTTCCTGAAAGAGAATTTTTTCCAAAGGTGCGAACTGATTTTCGCAAATAAATGCTTTCTTTCATAATGAATGGACCTCCTTAGGTCTTTTTTTTAGTCGTTTTGTGATACTTCTGGTTTTTCATTATAGAGCATTTTATAAATTCTATCACATTTATTGTAGTCTTCTTGACTAAAATTGGCATATACAAATATTGATTATGATAATAGTGATATGACATCAAATAACATTACATATCACCAATCAAAATGTCAATTATATATCACTGTTAAAATTGGAAAAAGCAAAACCGAAATAATACACATGGCATTAAAAATTAAATAACACCCTTAAAGAATAACTTAAAGGTGTTAAAAATTAATTAATATTGTTTTTCTTCCTTACTTGCGTATAATTCTCTGTCAGCTTGTTCAATTAGATCTTCTATAGACTTATGGCTATCATCAACAATTGCTATTCCATATGAAAAATCAACTTTATATTTCTTTAATAGTGGATTCTTATATATTAATTCTTTTATTTGATTTAAGGCATCCGCTATTTCAGTTATATTACAGATTTTAGTTAAGTATACAAATTCATCTCCGCCGAACCTCGAGAATATATCAGGATTATTTAATTGTTTAGAAAATGTTTTTGAAAATTCAATTAGAATTCTATCTCCTGTAACATGGCCATAATGATCATTTATATATTTGAAGTGATCAAGATCAATCATGATTAATGCAAATTTCTCTTTTGTTTCATTATACGCTTCACAATATCCCTTTATGATATCGTTGAAACCTTTCCGATTAAAAATCTGAGTTAATTCATCAATCTTAATTTCTTCTTCTAGTTTGCTAGTTCTTTCTAAATTAAATAAATCTTGTTCAATCATATCTTTAAAATATAGTAGTAACTTTCTATATTTTTGTTTAAATTTATTTGTATGATTATCTAATGTGCAAATAGTTCCGAAAAATGTGCCATCTCCCCATTTAATTGGTAAACCATAATAAGAAATCATATCCAGCAACACATCTGGGTTTGTTTTCCATGAGTCATAGTTTAAAGCATTATCTATATGCAACGCTTCATCTCTACCAATTACTGTTTCACAGTATAAGCCATGTAATAATGTATCCTTGCCACCTTTTGGATATGGATTATTATCATTTTCACTTTTTAAGAATACTTCCATATGAGTATTACTTATCTTCATAATTAAACCCGCAGGCACATCAAAAATATCCGCTACTAGAGTGATGATTTTCTGCCAACGTTCTTTTAGTAATTCAGGAATATCTGGTTTATATTCATCAGTAATTAACACGCAAACTTTTCTGTTCTCTTCTCTCAGTAATACCTTTGTTTCCATATAAACCCCCACTTAAATTAATAATTCTTTAAATACATATATATTATAACATATAGATTATGTCATATCAATTTTTCAGGTATGTTGGTATTTGTCAATTTGGCATACGATAAGTGTTACATAATTAACATTTACTTCATTTTTTCTTCATCAATAACTAGTTCAATTTGATCGATTGACTTGTCCTCTATTTTTAAGACTCTCAAGTATCCACAATCAATCTTAATAATCGGTGTTTTTCCTTCTTTGGGAAACTTTTTTAGTCTATTCTGTACAAATTCCCAAAGTGTATGAAACTCATCACTTCTAGAATCGATTTTAATTCCTAGCTTACCTTCTATGTCACTGATTAACATATTGCCATCAAAAATATATCCAAATTCATTAACCGTTTCCGAAAATTCATTTATTAAATCATGTTCATCGTAGATATTTCCAACAATTTCTTCAATAATATCTTCTAATGAAATAATACCTTCTAATTCATTTGAATCATTTATGATAAATGCTAAATGTTTAGATGACGTGCGCATTTTTTTTAGTAAAGTATTAACTTTCATGTCTTCATTAATAATATATGGTTCTCCTACTAATGATGACAAATCAATTTCATCAATGTTTTTGCCTATTAACTCAACAACTAAATCTTTAATAAGAATAACACCTTCAATGTTATTCTTATCTCCTCTAAATACAGGAATTCTAGAATATCCGGATTCGATGATATTTTGAATATCCGGATTGGTTAAATCCAACCCTATCACTTCATTCTTTGGGGTCATAATCATTTCAACGGTTAAATCATCTAACTTAAAGATTCTATTCATCATATTTTTTTCTTCTGACTTATATAAACCTTCAATATGACCGTATACAATCATTTCTTTTATCTCATTTTCAGTTATCTTATTTTGACTATTCTTCGAGTTCAATCCTAGTATTCTTATTACTCCTTTAGTGGATATACTCAATAACCAGACAAAGGGCTTAAATATTATCATAAATATATTAACTAAAGGAGCACAAAATAATGCAAACTTAGCTGGATTAATAATCGCTATTCTTTTAGGGACGAGTTCACCTAAAACCAAAGTAAAGAATGATAAGATAACTGTAATAACTACGACTGCTAAACTATCAGATAATGTAATATTTACTTTAGCTAAGAGCGCAACAAGATTACCAGATAACTGACTACCAGCAAATGCACTGGAGAGGAATCCAGCAAAGGTAATAACTACTTGGATAGTAGATAGGTATTTAGTTGAATCTTTAGTTATTTTTTCTAATAACTCTGCATTCTTCTTGCCTTGACTTTTTATTCTATATAAATCAGCTGGTTTAATGGATACTAAAGCCATCTCTGATGCTGCAAAGAAACCATTTATTAATATTAATACAAAGATAAAAATTAAAATTGGTAACATAATTACTCCTTAAGTGAAACACAGATATTCAATAAATTAATTCTATCACAAATAAGTAAAATATTCATTAGTTATCTTTGCTATATATTAATATTATTTAGTTATTTCCCTAGAAAATCAGTTAAAATCTAACGTAAAATAATGTCATTGCGTTTTTATTAAAAGCCCTTTTTGTAAATATCAAAATGCCTTTAAAGTTAACCTAAAAAATAAATTTTTAAGAGGAATTAACCCCTCATATAAAGCAATGTTGGAATTGGATTGGTACGGATTTTAAACAGTAATTTGTATATGCACACAAAGATAAAAGAACCATGCGTTGCATATTATATGCTTTAAAATTGCAACTAAAAATGATATGAAAAAGAGAAATAGGTTATTATATCTTTGTTATGCAATTTACAACTTCTCTATCATTTATGTATGTATGGCTCATTGTTCTTTATTGTAAGTAAACGATATATTATGTCATATTGAGTAGTTACACCAAATACACCCACTACCTCTACTACCTCTAATTATTTGAAGGGAGTTCCGTGGAGAATAAATTTTTAAAATTTCATTTCAATCTTATCGCAATAACAAAATACACCGTTTAAAAACCTTTTTAAACTCAAAATCTATTATTTCCTTGCAACAAAAAACCCGGAAATATCTCTGTAGTTAGGTGAACTACTCGATTTCCGGGATACGGGTACTAATAGTGGAACTGATAGTCCCCGAAGTTAATCCGTATCAGGTATTGGTTGAGATGCACTACACAATGGGAACTCACAAGCAAAATAGATATACTGATTTAGTAGAAATTAAACAATTTTCATAATCCAAATTGTATAAATGTATATTATGAAATTAGCACTTTATAACATCCAAATGAAAAAGAATAATGATTATTGGGTAAAGCCAGTGTGTCGTGAAGTATATTCGTGTAATTTATGTTTTTATATATTAGATTTGGAACTAAACGTCTTGGATTTTTCTTCTCATTCTACTGAAGAAAAGGAGTTCAAATAGATAACATATTCATCAACAATATTCGACATATTTTCCTTAAAACCCATTTCCCCTAGCAAATCCACTGCATATTGATAAGCAAGGTCGAACGAAGCTAGCTGAGATTCTACTATTCCTATCCGGACCGACTCATATGATTCAGTAATCTGGGATATATAATATGCTTGTTCCGCCTCTCCTAAAGCATTGAATAAACCACGGGCTCCTTCAAATGAAGTTACATATACTAGAGCTACTGTGGATGACGAATATATGTGATCTTGCACCGAATTCAAATATTCTTCAGAAACTGGTGTCAACCCAAAAAGATTTCCTTCGGGAACGATATATTCATCATAAATATACATAAATGAGTCAAAGCTATTATCCTTCATTACTTGAAGTCCAGACTCGGAAAATTCGATACTAGAAATATCTATAAGCACCGCATCCGAATATGACTCAAGAACCGCTTCAAAATCGCTCCTAGTTTCCGTTGCAAGAATCAATTCACAATAATATACAGTCAGTTCGACCATTGGGGTGCCAAGATTGTTAGACATAGTAGCCCATCCTTGAATGGTCTCGTCCAGTAAGGAAATCACAACCTCGATGCTATCATCAAGGTCAACCTGCAGATAATCGGGATAATATGCTGCTGATAAAACTTGACAAAAATAATCGAAAACGGTCTCTGCACCCGTTCGGCTATCTTCTAGGTTAACTAAATCTAAATATATGTCGTATATGTCAGTCATAGATGCGATGCTGTCGAGAGTGGCTAAAAGGCACGTCACGTCATACATCCATTCCATTTGTTGAACTAAATCTGAAATGTCAAAATCCCTCTCCCATTTCGCATAGACAATCGTGTTTTCAACTATGGGTGAATCTAATAAAGAGTTTGCTGAAAAAGGATCTTCAAAAGAATTATCATCCCAATACCATCCAGCAAAAGAAAATCCTTCTTTTGTTGGATTAGGTGGAATTAAAATTGTTGAATTCCCATCGGTTTGTATAGAAACAACCTCAGACCCTCCATTAGAATCAAAATACAACATTACGTTTGCGCTTCCGGCACATGATACTAGAACGAGTACTAATAAACTTATTGCTACTAAAAATATAGACTTCTTCATAATTTTTTACACTCAAAACTGTAATAATTGATTGATATTGTAGTATTCGATATATTGAGTATATCTCCTCCTTTTTATTATCAGACACTCCTTGATATAAAACAAGAATAATCTGTAGTTTATTTGCTTTTTATAATTACATACTACTACTTTACTTACAGAAGGTAAAGGCGTTTTTAAGAAACACACAGGATTGCAGCATATTTTCACAGTTATTCAAATTTTACCATAATCCCCTATCACAATAAGGTTTTTAATTTTATATAATGAATTATTTCAATAATTTTTTTTATTTTTTCCAAACAAAAAAACGAGGTTATATATGCAGTTTATCAATACTACAAAAACCTCGGTCGCGGGTATTATTGTTGGAGCTGATAGTCCCCGAAGTTAATCCGTATACGTATATTCATGGTGGAGAGCTACTCCACCACCATGATTAGGCCCTTCCAAAAGACTTATTAGCATAATCGCTTCAACTATGATACACCACCTCGGTATATCGCAGTTAGGCAAAAAATAGGCTCAAAGCCAAGAATCCTTAACCTTTTTTGATTCTTCCTTCACTTGTGAGATTGAAATGGCATTTTTATCTCATCCGGAGTATACTATGCTTGTAAGGAGGTGTTATTATGAAAAAGATCCTGCTATCTCTAGTATTACTCCTTCTATTAATTTCCTGTGCATCATATTCACCTGAAAATTATCATATCATTAGTAGTAATAAGGTTGACGGATACGACATTTACAAATACGAACACCAAGGCATGTTCTGTAACACATATTATGAAGACATCTATTATAGTGGAAAAACTTACAACTATGGTTTCTCCTTTTATGGGTGTAGTGCAGATATGACGTTTTTTATCAAAAATGACGACGAATATATCTATCTACAAAATGCTCTTGAGCAAGGTTTGATCTCATTGGAATCTCTTATGCCTGAACTAGAACAACTACAGAGATATCCTGAAGAGATATCATCTGATGAAGCCGATTATTACTGGCTCGATTTTCATATCAATAACCAAGTCATCTATGTCTATGCTGGTGGTGAATGTGATCAGTGCAGCACTGAAACATTTAACATCGATGGTACCGAGTATTCATATAGTGCAAGTGGGTGCTTACAAGAACATATTCTCTTCATGCGAGAAAACCGTGAGTATGTCCCTGTCGCTGAACTATTGATGGAAGGCGAAATCGACGGACAATACCTGATTCCTTTGTTAACATAACAATCATAATATAATATCTATCCATAAGAAAAGGCCGAGTAACAACTAGGAAAAAAATGTTATTTCGGTCTTTTTTTTATGTTCATTAGTGTTAGAGCTTTGTGGATATAACATTGTATTTAGATATATAAGATGATTAACTGTGATACAGCTCTGAAAGTGTTCTAGTTTTAAGATTTGTTAGTCTTTGTCAACCAGAGGTACAAACCGACATGTGCAAAGAATTTTCTCTTTTAGTTCGTCTTTTTCTTTTGTGAACAATATCAACCGTTGCCAATAGATATCTCCAAGCGGTAAAATCATCCTTCCACCAATAGCAAGCTGTTGTTGCAAATGCTCAGGAACATATGGGGCTGCTGCGCTGATAATAATAACATCAAATGGGGCGTACTCCCCCCAACCAAGATATCCGTTACCAATCATATAATGGATATTTTGATAGTTTAGTGACTCAAGGATACTTTTCGCCTTCTTTTGTAACGGTTCAATTCTTTCGATTGTGTACACATCCTTGGCCAATTCTGCTATAATTGCTGTTTGATATCCCGAACCAGTTCCGATTTCAAGAACTCGATCTGTCTTATTAATATTAGCCTGGTCAACTGATAATGCAACAATATATGGCTGTGAAATTGTTTGATCATAGCCAATAGAAAGTGGATAATCTTGATAAGCATAGGGTTTATCTAAGTTCTTGACAAAAAGATGCCTCTCCACATTTAAAAAAGCATTAATAACATTATCGCTTTTGATACCTCTATTGAAAATCTGACTGTTGACCATATTCTCCAAGTCATGTCTACAGGCATTTTCTTTCATATTACTGTCCTCCTTTACAACTCTTTGATTATTATAAAAATATTTTAATGTCTACACCAATTCGCTAGTATCATCCGTATCAATTTCAACCCATGTCAAATTTCGATTGTTACCCTCAACTATTTCGTTACGACAATCTTATATGCAACAAATTTTTGTTTATAAATTGCATATATTACAAAATGAATTTGTATAACTATTACTTTTCACAGTAATTATATCACTTAGAGATAATTATAGATAGTATAAAAATAGAGACGAAAATATCGTCTCCAAATATTGGAATGGATGGATTTTAATCAGTGATATTTGATACTATACGCGTAAGGGGATATATTATCAAATACTTAGAAAGCACTTAGAAAAACAAGCAATATTAAGTCAATAATCTATTTAATTTAGATAATTATTTTAAATTAAAACATATAAAATAAATAGGTCTTTCTACTTGTGGTAACGCTCATTGTTCTTTATTCTAAATATACAATATATTAGGTCATATTGAGCTGTTACACCAAACACCTCCACTACCTCTACTACCTCTAATTTTTTGAAAGATATTTCCATGAAGAATATATTTTTGAAATTTTATTTCAACCTTATCGCAACAACAAAATACACTGTTCAAAAACCATTTTTTGACTCGAAATCTATTATTTACTCCAAACAAAAAACCGAGGTTATATATATAATATATGAATATTACAAAAACCTCGATCTCGAGTATTATTGGTGGAGCTGATAGTCCACCAAGTTAATCCGTATAAGGAAGGGATCCTTTTTAAAGTGGAGAAGGTGCTATACTAAGTAAATACGTGTTCAAAATCAGTCTTACTTTTGTTTCTTATTTTCTTTTTTTCTAATAAAAAACATAACTATAAGCGCTGTTATCATTACAGTACCAGAAATTGGTATTGCTATCATATTATCTTCTACAAGAAAAAGTGATATAATTACGGGAATCAAAGCAATAATTAATACAATTAATACACGAAACTCTTTAATCATTATTTTCTCCTCCTTCTTTTTGTTCTCTAATAAACAATTCATTAATATCTACTTCTAAAATATCAGCTATAAGAAATGCTAGTGATAAGCTTGGAGTATATTTGCTTTTTTCCATGGAATTTATAGTTTGTCTAGAACATCCAGCCCTTTTTGCAAGAACTTCTTGTGTGAAATCTTTGGCTGCTCTATATTGCTTTATTCTATTTTTCATTTTAGTTCAACACTGAATAGTAGATTACTTTAAGTAATCCAGTAATGAAAAATCCAAATGCATATGTAGATAAAGCCACAAAAAACATCCATGAAACATCAATTACTCCTACTGATTTATATGAAAACGTAACTGCTATGCAAAACATAAATACATAAATAATTGTTATGAACAATCCTAAGTAAATTGACTTCTTATCAACCAATTCATCCCTTTCGTCTATAAAATCGTTTTTACTTTTTGTTAATATGGTTAATAGTACCAAACTAATTGCAGAAATAACCATAAATACTACACAAATCATTTTGTTAAATGTTGAATTTAAAAAATTAACTGGCCCGATTATTCCAAAGTATACTATTAAAAATATGAACAACACTCCAAAAATGATTGATATTCCTACTGCTCTTTTATATCCAATACTCATTTTTACCACCTCACTCAAATTATACAGTTTGTTTTACTTTTTGTCAAACTATTTTTACAATTTGTCGTGTTTTTTAGACATTCAGCATGTTTTTTACATTCATATATTAATAGTTCGATTAAAATTTTTATGTATACACCGAACATAATATTATCTTGGTCATTACACTCAAAATATGAAATACCAAACAAAGAATCAATTTCATTGAATTATACACTTGCATTACTCTTGATGTTATTTATTCTAAACGAGCTATGTATTAACTCTAGAAAATTTCATTCCCGTGATTGAAGAAAGCTCCTATTACAACATGGATTAGTACTTTTCAACTAAATTATTTTCGTAACAAAAATCATAATTTAAGGCATTAAAAACCCGAGGTTATATATGCAGTATATCAATACAACAAAAACCTCCTTTACAAGTATTTGTATTGGAGGTTTATTATACCCTTTTTATTTTAACTAAACAATTTGGGGGTTAATGTATTTGCGATTATCTCTTTTATATTCACTTATATGCTATTAGTATTTCTACTAAATACCAACCCTATATTGTTTCATTAAATAAACATTTAAACTCAAATAATTGGAACAAAAGTCCGGCGGGTCAGTTGAATATACTGTTTCATAAATACTTTAAGTTAACCCTGGACCAGCTATAATATGCCATCCCGCGTACAAAGTAAAGTTTTCTAAAGGCATCATTGCAAGTGTAAACGGCTGCGTTAATTCAGCGTCCAAGTACCAACCATTAAATACTTGTTCTGTTGTTCCTCCAGGCGTCACAACAAATGTTGGGCTTTCAGGCAGTACAATTTTAGTACCATATTTTTGAGTTATTGAATTAACAATAGTTCCACCATTTGTAACAAAAGTTATTGTAACATCATTCGCTTCATACTGAGCTGTAATACTTTGAGAACCAGATAAAATTCCGGAGATTATTTCCTTATCCCAACCGGTAAAAGTATATCCTACTCTAGTTGGATCACTCGGATGAAGATACGAAGGATCCTCGTCAATTATACAAGGCAGAGAAATAGTTACGGTTGATAAAATTGATTCATCATAATCTAAGAATTCAATATAATAACCTTCTTGTATAATATAACTAGCACTTAAAATAAGATCATTACCTGGCATAGTTGCTGGTATCGTTTCTCCAAAATTTTCAAACAAATACCCGCTTCTTAATGGCGATACATCATTCTCAGAATCTATTGTTTCTCCAGGAAGATAGACTTTTGATAAAAGAATTGTAGTTCCGTCATAATCCATATACCAAACCGTATAACGCATTCTAAGATCACTTGTTCCTAATCCCCATCCATAATATGCATGTGCTGTTGGAAAATAGTATTCACCATAATATATATTACCCCAAAATCCTCCATACCAATCACCAATATTATTAGTTTTGTTAATATCTTCAAAGAAAGTCGAAATCACAGTCGCATTACTCAAAGTGCCTGCAATAGCTGCTTGAGGAGGATATAGTTTTTTATTCCCATCAATTTTGAACTCAACGTATTTCACAGTAGAATATGATATCGTGGAATTATCACATACTCCAGCAATTCCTCCGGATCCCCTTCTAGTTCCAGTGCTATATAAACTAATCACTCCATATTCTGACTCTATACCTTTAAACACCGAGTAGGTAACTAATGATTTATTCGACATATACCCTACTATACCACCAACATATCCACAAGAACTTACTGTAGTTGTAAGAACTTTGCTGTGCATAATAGTTCCGCCATTTAAATCACCTATTAATCCGCCTGCTTTAGAATTAAATCTACTAATATTTATAATTGAGTCTTCAACAATCACATTATTAATTATACTATTCTCAGTGGCTGAACCAGCCAAAATACCAACATTTAAAAATCCGTCACCGTTATGAACATGAGATTCATATGGTAATGAAATTTTAGCGTTTTTAAATTTGAGATTCTTGATTTCTCCATCAAGGCATTTAAATAATCCATAACCTTTTTCTTCAGCTATCCCTGCTTCAGGTATTTCTATTAAGATATCTAACCCACTAATAAAGTGCCCTTGTCCATCTAAAACACCAGAAAAGGTGGTTGTATTTAATCCTTTAAAGTTTTCAAGATAAATATTATCCGTTAATATATAATGCGCATCAGTACACAAGTAGATTGCAAATAAACCTGATTCATCAAAGATTTCATAAGGTTCCTCTGCTGTACCCTTGCCGCCGCCAAAATAATTATCAGGATCAAATGAAGTCTTTCTATACTTTGAAGCATCAATATAATTGTCTAGATTAGTGTCTACAGAAGATACTAATCTAGTTATTGGTGGACTTATAATCCTAAAAACAAAATATTCAGTGACTACCCCAGTCTCGATGTTGGTTGAGAAAACCTGATACACTGCATAAGTCCCTGTTAAAAAGACAGCATAATTTAGTCCCTCTTCATATTCATCCAAATTAAAAGTTAATGCAACACTTTTACTGTGCTCTTGAGTGACTGATTTGGATAAACTTGCTTCAAATCCTAAAGTGGTTTCAGCTTTAAGGAATTTAGCTTCTACTCCAAAAGTAACAGATAAACTTACACTTATTCCCTGGGTGATTGTTTCAGCAGTACTTAGTCCAGAAGTTACTTCTATCTTAGAAGTATCTGAAGTTACCCACGTAGTCAATTGTTCGATTATTCCACCATCTACTTCTAATATCTTGTAAATAATATCAACGCTATTATTATCTTCATCATAAAATACACCTACCATTTCATCAAAAGGTACTGGATTTAGATTTTTCATAATATTTACACTCTTTAAAGGTTCAAAAAACTCTACCATACGTATAGACGATACACTATTTCCGTCACTATCTTCTATTACATATGTTATAGGTATAATTCCTACAACTCTGTTTTCATATTCCTGAACGACAATAAGTCCTGTAATGTCTCCATCCTCTTCATCTAAAGCTGTAACACCCACTAATTCATCAAATTCTGAACCAACAGGTATTGATATAGGGCTTAGCCCGGAAATTTCAGGAGGTAATCCAGGATCAGTAAAAGTAAATTCTCTTGTTGCCGTTACTGTATTACCATTACTGTCTGTCACATTATATGTAAATGTATATGTTCCTATTGCAGTATCATCAAATCCAATTATTACAATTGACTCAGTAATATCTCCATCTTCTTTATCTGTGGCAATAACACCGTCCAATGGATCGTAATTAGAGTTGATAAAAACTGAAACATAAGTTAACCCTTCTATTACTGGTGGTTCATTTAGTTCTTCGCTAAGTTTAACTATCCATTCAGCATATAGTGTAATATTTCCTGCTACTACATCTTCTGATGTGAATTGAGTATCATTTACGGTTATTCCCCTAAACCAGCCATTAAATTCATATCCTACTTTTTCAGGTATTGGTAATAGAATAGTTGACCCATATTCAATATTAGTCATTTCACTTATTATAGTTCCACCATCTGAATTAAATGAGACTGTATACTCATTAATATCATATTGTGCATAAACATTTATATTACTAGTAATCGATGTTAGATCTGTTTCAGACCACCCTGCAAAAATGTAGCCTTCTCTATAAGGTTGTACTAAAGATTCTACAGATCCACCATATTCGACAATAAATGTATCTAGTAAATATCCATTGTAATCAATGAAGTTAACTTGAAATCTTGATACTATTATTCCAATATTTGCTTCAGATGCATCAGTGTATGTGATTATTAATTCGCCAAATTCATTAATAGTTGTCGATTCTATACCTACACCTTGTTCTCCAGTCAAGTCAACTAAAGGAATCAAATCTGTCCAAGTTGAATCATCTACATATTTCCATTTAATATGTTCATCTTCAACAGAAATTATTACTTCCCGACCTGGTTCTCCCTGCGGCCCCTCAACAGTATCTAACCATTCTTCATATGTCCCATCAAATGTATCAGCTTCTAAAGACAGTTGATAAATATGTCTTAATTGAATCGTTAAATCAGATTCAATCGTTGTTAGTGGCTCTGTCGTCTCCACTGGTTCTGTGGTTGTCTGTAATGTTGTTTCTTCAGTAGTCGTTGTTATTACTGTAGTTGTATTACTACCAAAAAAATCACAGGATACCATAAATCCAAAAAATCCAAAAATAAATCCAAACAAAAGTAACTTTTTCATAATCATATTCTCCTTTTTTGTGCTTTATACTCAAAATAAAAAGCTAATCCAAAAGGTTAGCATTTTTTAATGTATTCTTTGCGAGTTGATACTAACCAAACAGTAATTCGTGGTTGTATTTACTTAACTCTTGTGATTCCAGTAAGGATAGAGAATCCTTCCTTGGTTTCATCTTTTGTTTTATATTTTTTTAATAACCCCCTTATAATATTCATAAAATCTTGATATTCTTCCGGCGTCATAAATAAGTCTTGTTTGATAAATTGAGGAGTGTCTTTTGACGGTGTTTCTGTATCACTAAATTTATTCGTTGTTTTAATGATATCTTTTCTAAATTCATTTACACATACATCATAAGCTTGATTTACTAATGTTACATGACCTTTCTGATATAAATCTGATGAATAGTTAGTGTCATAGTATATTGCATCATATTTCCTTTGATAATATTTAGCAATAATGCCGTTAATGCTCTTCGTTTTTACAAGCTTTAACAAATCAATATCAAATAATTTTTTAATGTGGTAATAGACTTTTCCATGAACCTCACCCATTAAAACTGATACTTGTTTTACAGTTAATGGTTCTTGACTTTCTCTATATATTTGCAAAATCCTGAGATTATAGGGATCTAAAAGCGTTTTGATATGCTTTTCATTGGTTAGGGTTATTGTTTTATTGTACATATTATCGCCTCATTGTGAAACTTGAACAAATTCATTATATCATCATTCGCTTACAACGTCAAGTTTTATTTGACGTTGTATAAAAATGTTGTAATAATCTATATGCTTAAGCGCTGTTATTTATGCAGTATATGAATACTACAAAAACCTCCTTTACAAGTATTTGTATTGGAGGTTTATTATACCCTTTTTATTTTAACTAAACGATTAGGGTGTCAGTGTACACTTGAGAATCCTTTGATTTTGTATACTTAGCAACTAATTCAAGCCTATTTATAACTGCTATATTTCTTCATTTTAAAGATTTATATCTTATTTACTCATTAACTAAATTGCCTTATTAAACAAACTAATTTTCGTTGTATTAAGTATTACCTTATCACCTTTTTATTGGTTTACTAAAACCTTATTAATAAGTACATCAACGACTGTTTTGTCAAATTGTGTTCCACTATGTTTTTGTAGTTCAGCAGTTGCTTCTATTAAAGATAATGGTATTAAACGATACGGGGTTTTTGTTGTCATCGCATCGAAAGCAGCGGCGACAGCAATTATTTTAGACTCAATTGGTATTTGATCTCCAATTAATCCATTAGGATATCCTGTTCCATCAATTCGCTCATGATGATGTAATACTCCTACCGCTAATCGTGAATATTCATTTGATGAACTTAACATTCTACTTCCAGATAATGGATGTTGTTGAATAATTTTTCTTTCTTCAGTTGTTAATTTTTCAGGTTTATCCAATATATTTAAATCAATAACAATCTCACCAATATCATGAATCAACCCTAACGTTTTGATATCATTGATATCAGTTCTTGATAATCCCATTTTCTCAGCAATCGATGCAGAAATTTCTGATACTCTAATAGAATGCTCCTTAATTTTAGGACTCTTTTCAAAGAATCTCTTCATGATTGTATCGATTGTTTCACCACGGATACTATCCATATCTGTAAGTTTATTTTGATACATTAATTTTTCAGCAGAAGAAAGGATTGCATTTATATCAACTTGTTTGTCATTTTTAGTATCTACACCGAATGAAATAGATACTATTCCATAATCAAAAGAAGCATTTTCTACCTTTTTGTGAATTCTATTAATCAATTTTTCAGCAGTATCTGCTCCTGAATTTGTTAACAATATAACAAATTCATCTCCACCCAATCTAGCAGCAATATCGTTTCCTCTAATACTTGTTGATATACTATCTCCAATGAGCTTAAGTAATTCGTCCCCTGCTTTATGACCAAATGCATCATTGGTTAATTTTAATCCATTTACATCTCCCATAATTATTGATAATGGTAGATTCCTAAGATTATCCAAGCGTGCTATTTGTTCTTCAAAAAATCTTCTGTTATATAACCCGGTAAGTTGATCATGATAACTCATGTAGATTAATTCATCATCTTTTTTCCTAATTTCAGTTACGTCTTCTCCTGAACTTATTATTCCGCTAATTTTACCATTTAAATCATATAAAATGTTGCTATCCCATAAAATAATTTTCTCTTCACCCTTACTAGTAATGATATTGTTTTCATAACGTTTTGTAAATCCAATTTCTGCATAAAGTATTTTATTATACACTTCTTTAATCTCATCAACAATTTTCTTAGGAACAAAATTGTCAAACCAGTTTTTACCAACTATATCTTTTTCATCCGCTCTAAGAATACTACATCCTTTTTTATTTATTAGTGTTACATTACTTTCTATATTTAGTACAACTATTATTGTTCCAGCAAGATCTAAATATTTTTGTGCAAGTTCTTTCTCTTTTTCAAGTTCTTCCTTTGAGGTTAAGGTCAAATTAAGATTGTCAATTAACTTATTAAAAGATATTGTAAGTGCTCCAATCTCATCTCCAGTTATTTTCATATCTTTTTTAACTAATTTACCTTTACCTACATCACTTATATATGTATTGAGCTCTCTAAATGGTTTACTTAATGTTTCTCCTATATACAATGCTGCAATTGCAATTAGAGTCAACATTCCAAAACTGGAAAATGAAAGTATTGTTAAAGTGTTGGTTAGTTCTTTTAGAGCAACTTTTTTATCAACAATATGTACGATAGACCAACCTTCACCTAGATTTCCTAAAGAATGATCATTTGATTCATAGCCCCCACCAAAACTTACTAAATCAGAGGAATATGTTAAATTTATAGGTGAAATAGTTAAAAAATAAGGATTTCCATCTATACTTACTTCTGTGCTTATATCAATTCTTTCTTCAATGAATGGGATAATTTCATCAGGTATACTCTTAGATAAAGGTACAAAGCCCTCACCATCTACTATTAAACCCAAAGTCCTAACAACATAACTCTCACCTTCATTATTTAAGTCATGAAAATTAGAAATGGAATTCTCAAAAATATATGATATATTGAAGTTGCTTTTTAAAATTCCTATTATTACATCATTATCATCATATACAGGAACTACAACTCCTAAAACATATCCCGCAACACTAGCATCAAAACCTCTGTCATCTAAATAAGCGATGCCTTTGCCTTCTGCACCATAATAGGATTCTTGCCACCAATATTTTTCAAAATGAGCTAATGTAGTTAATTTCCCAGTAGTTGATATCATCACACCGCACTCATTAGTCAAAAATATCTCACCATAAAGATCAGGGTATTTGTCTTGCTGTGATATCAAAAATGATGCCACATCATTCTCCATTCTTGCTTTAATAAACGGATCATCAACATCATCAATATTCATCCATAAAGTATTTAAGCTATCAATCTCATTAGCTCTTTCAAGTACAGTAAAAGAAGAAAATTCATCATTACTCGCAATTAATGAGTCTTTTATAACATCAATACTAGCTATTGTTGTTGTCAATCGTATTAACTCTAGTAAATCATTTTCAATTGCTTCTGAAATATATAAGATGTCTTCTCTATCATTTTTAAGTTCTTGCTCTTTAATAGAAGATTTGACTATCCCATAATATGAAAATCCACCAATCAATAGTAAAAAGGAACCTAATAAAATTATAGATAATACCAATTTATATTTAAATTTCATCTATTTCCTCCATGTACTGTTTTAAACAAAAAAATGGCCCCTAGACAGGTACCAAAATATATATACAAAACTATCCTTTTTGCGTTTTGGCAATCTGGCAATCATAGTAGTTTAATACCTTAGACCCATAGCTTTGCGTCCTTAACTTTAGTTAAGTTTGCTCTTATTAGTCAATATTATACCATACAAAATTTAGATTTACCCAGCTAAAACAAAAATAGCAAAAGTAGAAAAATAGTTCTAAATTTCCGTTTTTTATGCTATTTATAGCATTTCTATCATTTATTTGTTGTATTGCTCATTGTTCTTTTTTCTAAACAAACGATATATTAGGTCATATTGAGCAGATAACCCAAATCCCCACTCCCTCTACTCCCTTTAATTTTTTGAAAGATAGTTCCGTGAAAACAAACTTTTTGAAATATCATTTCAGCCTTATTGCAATAACAAAATACACTGTTCAAAAACCTATTTTTAACTCAAAATCCATAATTTATTTCCAAACAAAAACCCAGAAATATTTCTGTAGTTAGGTAAACTACACAATTCCCGGGATACGGGTACTAATGGTGGAGCTGAGGAAATTTGAACCTCTGTCCACTTATTTTCTATATATGTTTTTGCCATTTTGCTCTTAAAATGCAAATCTACTTATTGGCTTTTGTAATTGGTGTATATCATTAGTTGCAACTACTTGTAATATGGCTCGTTGTTCTTGACGCTAAACAAAAAGCATTGTTGAGACTTATGGATTTTCAGTATATTGTTTATTAAACCCTATTAATATTTAAACACCTAAAAAGAAAACCCCCATACGAGATATGGAGGTTTATCATTAATTAGCAATTCTTAAAACCGTTACATAGACTGCATCTATATAATCCTTTAATTCTTGTTCAGTTATTTTAACTTCTTGGTTACCTATTCTTATAATACTACCAACTACTAGACTTGATATCATCAAGTTATTCGTAAGCATATTTTCAGCTATTAGGACACCTTCTAAAATGCCTTTCTTAAATAAAGCCTCAAACTTCTTATTGTAGTGAGTTCTAATTGCATTTACCTGAGTCATTATTTCTTTCTTTGATTCAGCTGGCATATAGTTTTCGAATCCCGGATTAACCATATTTAATACATTACTACTATTTAGGGATAAGTTAAATAAGAAGTGTAAATCTTTTTTAAAGCTCACTTCAAAGTTATCTTCTTCATTAATCTCTAAGCTATATATACTTTTTATACTATTTTCAACTAATCTACATACTGCTTGATGTAATAATTCGTCTTTTGTATCAAAGTATTCGTAAATGGTTGATTTACCAATGTTAACTTTCTCAGCTAGTTCCTTCATTTTGAAGTTGCTACTGATACCCTTATTTGTTAATATTTCTATTAAAGCATCAAGGATTTCTTCCTTGCGGCCCATTATGCCACCTTCTTCTTGTTGAATACCCAGTTAGCAATTACACCTAATGTTAATAAAGCTCCGATTAATATAATATACCATAATGAGAAGTATATAAATCCACCTACAGTAGCTCCAACTACAGCAACTATAGCTAAGATACTTAACATTTGTTTTGCTTTCTTATTAAATAAGTAATACATGATAGGTACTAATACTAATGTAAGAACAGTTGCATATAATAATCCACCAATTGTAGCAACAGCCATTGGTTGCATCATTTCAGCACCACTACCAACACCTATTGCCATTGTAATTAAGGCTAAGATTGTTGTTAAAGCTGTCATGATAATTGGTCTTAATCTTGTTTTACCAGCTTCTAGTAATGCGTCTTTAACATGCATTCCTTCAGCTCTTAGTTGGTTGGTATAGTCAACTAACACAATTCCGTTATTAACTACTACCCCGACTAATATCATAAATCCAATCATTGCTACTACCGAAACTGTCATTCCTGTAAAGAATAATGCTAGGAATCCACCAGTAAATGCAAGTGGAATTGTAAACATAATGATTAATGGATATTTAAGTGATTGGAATTGACTTGCCATAATCATATAGATTAAGGCAATAGCTAATACCAACGCTAATACTAATGTTGACATAGCTGTCATTATTTCTTCATTTTCACCTTGTACTTCAAAATCATAGCCGCTAGGTAATTCATAATCTTCCATTACTGCATCTAAGTCATTAGCTACGAATGAAGAATTGAATTCAGGATCAAATTCAGCTGATATTGTAATTGAACGAATACCATTAGTATGAGAGATTGAACTAAATCCTTCTACCATTTCTACAGTAGCTACATCGGATACTTTAACAACTCCACCCAACATAGATTGTCCTAATACTAAATCTTTTATTTCATCAAATGTATAAGTTGTTCCTGAGAAATTAGATAACCCATCATAAACATAGATATCATACATAGTTCCATCTTGATTAATTGTAGTTGTTACATCTTCTCCAGCTAATTTCTCAGCTATCATTCCACCAACTACAGCAGTCATATATCCATATTTAATTGCTTCATCTTTATTTACAGTTATTTTGATTTGATCTGCAGGAATACCAACACCATCATCAACATCTAATACACCTTCAATTGTTTCAAATTCAGCTGCAATAGCTTCTGCTTGTGTTTTTAATATTTCTAGTTCATCTCCTCTAACTTCTACTTGATAACCAGAACCGGTTAACATGGCAGTTTGTTGTTGAGAACCAGATATTGAATATTCTACTTGTGTATAGCTTTCAGCAAATAAATCTTCTAATATACTTTCTATTTCAATTGTTGTTAATTTTCTATCTTCCTTTAATACAACACTAGCACTTGCTGAGTTAGAAGATGAGAATCCCATCATTGAACTTCGGGCAGAGCCTAAAGTAACACCAACAACATCTACATCTTCAATTTTTAAGATGTCTTCTGTTAAATCATCTAATACACCAAAGAATTCTGTTGTTGAAAGTGGAGCATCGACTGGATTTTCAATAGTAATTGATAACTGACCTTCATCTGATGTAGGGAAGTATTCAAATCCATTTGTTAATGCAAGTCCAATTGAACCACCAAATAATGCTAATACTAGAAGTATAACTATGTATTTAAATTTAAATGCAAAGTTAAATACTTTTTCATATCCTCTTTTGAATTTATCCAATTTCTTATCTTCATCTTTCTTAGCAGTTGAATCTTCTTTTAATATTCTTGAAGAAATAGCTGGAACTAAAGTTAATGCAACTAATAAACTAGCAAATAAACTAAAGGTAATTGTTAATGCCATTTGCATGAAGATTTCTCGAATGAAACCTTCAATAAAGATTACTGGAACAAATACACTAATTGTAGTGATTGTAGAAGCGAAGATAGCCCCTGCAACTTGTTTTGTACCATTAATTGCAGCTTCTCTATTTGATTTACCTTGTTTTTTCAAACGGAAGATATTCTCCATTACAACAATAGAGTTATCCACCAACATCCCAATTCCCAGCGCTAATCCTCCTAGACTCACAATGTTAAGCGTGATTCCTGAGAAATAGATAAGAACGATTGCGAACATTAAACTGATTGGAATACTAATACCAACAATAAATGTTGCTCTAGCACTTCTTAGGAAGATAAGTAATACTATAACTGCTAAGATAGCTCCGTATAATAAGTTACTTACAACGCTACCCGTTGCTTGACCAATATATTCTCCTTGGTCTAGCAATACAGTGAATACTGCATCACTATCCGTATCAGACAATTCACCTAATGCTTCGCTAATAGCTTCTGTTACATCAGTTGTTGCGAAATCAGAACTCTTTTGAATAGAAATCGAAATTGCATTATTTCCATTTACTTTGCTATATTCTTTTTCGTTTGCGTTAATAAAGTCAATATCTGAGATATCACTCATTAATACCGATAAAGGGTTTATTGCCCAAAATTCAGAACCTGGATCATTCGGATCATAGGCCATGTTTGGCATACCAGCGAAAGTAAATACTAATAAATCACTAATTTCATCTGTTGAATCAAATTCTTCACCAACACGTACTAAGTATGTTCCATTTACGATATTAGGATCTGGGTCTACGATATTTGCATATCCTAATGGAAATTCAAAGTTTTGAGCCATCAAAATATCAGATACTAAGTCTCTATCTAATAAAGGTAATTGTGGCGCAACTAATGGGTCTAACCCTTGTGCTATCCAAACAAGTTGGAATTGCGCATTGATAGCTGTGATTTCAGCGTTCTTAGTCGTTAGTCTAGCATCAGACAATATTACTTGAACTTCTGATTCATAGGCTCCACTAACACTAACCGAAGCAACACCAGGCACTCTTTCTAAGTTCGGAAGAACTTCATCATATACATATGTTGTAAGTTCTTTCTGATCTAAGTCTCCTTTTGAGATGCTCATTTGCATAATAGGCATCATATCAGGATTTAATTTTATAATCATTGGACTCCCAACCATGTCAGGCATATTTGCCATGGCCATATCCAATGTTTCACGCATCTCAATAACCGCACTGTCCATGTTAGTATCAGAGTTAAACTCCATAATAATCATTGACATGTTTTCTTGAGATACAGATGATATTTCTTTAATGTTTGTTGTTGTAGCTAAAGCATCCTCTACTGGATTTGTTACAACATCCTCTACTTCTTCTGGGCTTGCCCCTATATAAGTAGTAATTACAACACTGTAAGGAATGTTCATACTTGGGAATAAGTCAGTTGTTAAGTTTGTGTATGAAACAACTCCAAACACCATTACAATAAGTACTGCCATAAAGATAGTTATGGCTCTATCTACCGAATATTTTGCTAAATTTTTCATTATGTCCTCCTATAAATTAAAAACCGACCGATAAGTCGGTCGGTAATAATTTTATCATTGTTTAACCAGTTTAGCAAGTAAAAATACTTGCTAAAGACAAACTTTATAATTTAATAATTTTTTACATAAAAGTTCTCTTTCTTTTTGGCTTAATCTCAGCTCCTTGAATCGCTCTTACTCTATTCCCAAATTATCGAACAATTCCATAACATCATATCAGAATAAATAGAATTAGGAACTACTCTTCAATAGTTCCTAATATATATTTGAAATTATTTTACCATAGTAAATTTAACAATACTTAACTTTCACAAATTTAATTAATATAAATTAAGATCTAATACTATCAATAATACTAATCAATTCATCTTCATCAGTAACATCTTCCATTTGATAATCTACATCAATACCAGCTTCGCTATTTACAAATTCATAGCCATCAACTTCATTACCTATTCTATAAGAAATTGTTTGATTAGAACTCATATGTAAAATAGATCCGCCAGGAACAATTAGCCCATCTAACCAACAACTTCCACCATAGGTAGCCTGACCTATAGTAGGTATATCTAAATCTTTAGCTATTATGGTAAATAAGTTAGCACAACTGAATGATGCATTAGATGCTAATACATAGAAGTTATAATCAAAAGCTACATTATCAGAATCTATTAGATAGGTTACTCCTGAATCATCAACTTGACATAATGAATGATAAGGAATAAATTCTTCGGTCATATACCCAAACATATAGAATGCACTATCAATCAGACCTCCACCATTCAAACTAACATCAACAACTACATCAGTTACACCTATAGGTAAGGAATTTAAGAAAGCTAAAAAATGATCTTGTGTATCTTCTTTGAAACTTCTTAAATGGAAAACTGCGATAGTTCCATCTGAAAGTATTCTAGTTTTTGGTTCGCTATAAATACCATATCTAGAATACAATAATCCAGCTAAGTCCGCATAATTATTAAAATATTCTACTGTATGAGATCCTAGATATTTAGTTGCACCATAATTAAGATATGGTCCATTATAATATCCACCATATATAGACATTGAATGTATATCATCCAAAGATTCAAGTGAATACCTTAGTCCTCTGTAAAATTCTAGATCATCACCCTCTAATATTTTTTTCGCATAAGCATTTACAATAGCGTATCCCGAATCGATTTCTAGATAGTCTTTTAAACCATATGCATAGTCAAAAGCTAATGCCATATAATTATAAGCAGCTAAACGCACATCGTATGGCGCTTCTTTTGTATTAAAGCTACTTTCAAGAAAGTCATGGTCTAAAGAAATATCCTGTTTAATTCCATGACTGAAAGCTCCGTATATTTTATCTCCATTATAATACACTTCAAAAAACTTATAACTATTAAAGAAAAGATTAAGCACATCTAGAGGAACTAAATAATTTGTATCAGTTCCTTCATTGTAAATAAATATATCAAAGTTATATTCTCCTAAAGGTATAGTTAATTCAGTAGGTTCGTTATAAGCTTCACGGTGAAATGTAAGTCCATCGTAATTATGACTGTCAGGCCAAATAGCCGCTCCCATAAAGAAGTAATAGCTATTTAGTGTTAGCGTGTTTTCCTCAAAATCAAGTAAAAGCCAATACTCTTCAAAGACTTCAACAGTTTCCATGTGTTCTAAAATTGGTGCTCTATATGATAATCTTAATTGATTATCTCCGATTGGTGTATATGTAATCCAACTTGATTGATATCCACCATCTATCATATTAACAAACGATTCAACATCCATATATGGTAATTCACCATCATCAACATAGAATACTTGTACAGCTGGGTCCTCTGTTAAATCAAACTCATCAGTATAAGATACAAATGGCACAGTTCGAGTTTCTGTAACTCCAGTGATTTCATCATTTGGTTCTATTGTAAAAGAAAAATCCTTTGTTAAAACAGATGGTCCATTAACTGCTGTACATGTCATTATGACATCTACTGGGTCTGACCCAACTGGTGGATTAATAATTACCCCTTGATTGGTAATTACATAAGGATTTTGTGATTTCCAATAAAAGAAAGTTGAATTAGAAGTCCACTGAGGCAATACTATAGGTATACTTAATTCTATTGCATCTAAATCACTTTCCGCTTGTAAATAAGAACTATCTCTCGAGATAGTTGTTAAAGGCTCGGTTGTGGTAACTACTTCTTCGATAGTAGTTACCTCTTCGGTGGTTGTTTCAACTTCCAAAGTTGTTTCAACTTCCAAAGTTGTTACTTGTTCTGTTGTCGTATCTGTTGTATCTTCTACACACGCAACAAAAAATAATATCAAAAATGATGATATTATTAGTAAGAAAATCTTCTTCATTATAAATCTCCCTTCAATAATGAAATTCATGTCATTCTAGAAGTTAGGATTCTATATATAATTCATAATAATAAAGTAATTTTCATATGTTTTGAAGTATGAGTTAAATACAAAAATACCTATAATGTTAGTGTTAATGTATCACTAACTATTCAGTATGTTTATGATGTAATTTAATTGTTTTGCACTTTTTTTTATTATACTACTTATACTTAAATATATCAATCCGATTTGTATAAATGGTCACATCACTTGATAAAGAAGAATCCTGCAAAGAATTAGCAGTAAATAACTGTAAAAAAGTATTATTATCCCAATGCCTACCATTAAAGTTAATATATATAGATTCACCTAAAAGAATAGAAAACTCATAACCATTAAATGCGCCATGGATGATATTATACTTTGGTATATCCTTTTTTACGGACTAGAACCACAAAAAAAGGCGAATAGTTTAAAAACTACTCCCCTAAATCTGGCTTTTTTGGTGCGCCATGACGGATTCGAACCGGCGACCCAATGATTAAGAGTCATTTGCTCTACCAACTGAGCTAATAGCGCGTGCACATTATATATTAAATCAAAAGTATGTATTTGTAAATAGAAACTTAATGATTTTTAATAAATTCTTCAAAATCGGCGAATTTAATGAAATATAACCCATCAATTTTTTGATGTTTTTTTGCTTTGAATACATCACTTTCATTTATATACTTTGTAATGTTGTGACAACCAGGGTAAATCAAGATAATCTTCACTAAGTTCTTGTTATCTTTTTCATGGCTCATAAATCTTCTAATGCCACTAACAAAATGTGGTTTTGTTGAACGTTTCCAATCTTTTACATCCGCATTTATTACTACTCGATCAGCGTTAGTTATTATTATTTCATATCTAGGATTCATATCGATTAATTTAACTAGGTATTTTTTTTCTGATTCTACTTCCATTTGATAGACATCATTACATTTTAGTTCTTTTATAGAAGGGTTTTCTAAGGTTATTTCAAATGCATCTGAGATTTTCTTCATTACTATATTATATCTTATTCTTTTAATTCCTAAATAAACAATAAAAAGCAAGATAAAACCTGCTAATGCAATTAATAAAATTTCCCACCACAACATACTTCTCACCTCTAGACTTAATAATAATACAAGATATAATTTAGTTTGTCAAACCAAAAGAAAATAGTTGCCAAGTTTTTGGCAACTAAAAACATTTTCTCGATAATTTAACTTACTTTTTCAAATAATTCTGTAAGCACATCATATAAAGTTTGACTGTGTACAGTAACTCCTGCTAAATCATCAATTAAGGCAGTTCCGTCAATCGTTCCTCCGCGTCCAGCTATAGCTGCGAGATTTTCATCCCAGCCATTTGTTTCAATGTAATCGGTTATCAGGTTGGCTTGTTCATACCATTCTAAAGATGTTTTTTCGTCGCTAGAAACCCATTCTCCACCAACGAACTCATATTCTGAACCTATACCTTTCATACCGTAATCATCACCAAGTTCTTGTTTGGTTTTTCCATTCCAAGCAAATGTTTCACCATCAGGCTGTCCTTGTAATACATCTAACATCAAATTTATGAATTCACCTTTTGAATCCATTTCCATCGATGTAATGTATATATCATCAGATGCACATAGAAGCGCTTGGAATTTCCCAGCTTTCGCTAATTCAACAGCTTCAAGTGCTAATGCAAGATACCCTTCATTAGTAATAGTAACTCCGGCAACATTAGAGATTCTTTCTTCAACAGTTTCAACAGAATTGACACCATTTTCTAGTAGATACTCCTCGATAAGATTGGCTTGTTCATACCATTCGTTCTCTGGTTTTTCTCCCGTTTTTACGACCCATGTTCCCTCGACTAGTTCATATCTAGTACCATATGATTTCATATTATAATTGTCAGCTAACTCTTTCTTTGTCAATTCATTCCAAGCATATGTGTATACTGGAACTTCATCATCGCTTATTGTAGCTGTACCTTGTCTTGCATTGATATCATATCCTACAATTTCCCCATTCTCAATTGTAACAGTAACATAGGTCAGTTGCGGGGCATTACTATGAACTGATACTTCATAGGCAGTGAATTTTCCGTCTACTATATATTTACTGTCGTTACAACTTATTAGAAGTAGAGTTGAAACTACTGCTAACAGCAGTAAAAATACTTTTTTCATTCTTTCCTCCTTCTTTTATTTTTTTGATACACTACTATTATAATATATATGTAAAAAGTTTCCAAATAATGTCATAAAAATTCTTTTTTATATATAAAAAAAACTGAAATTTGAACAATTTCAGTTTTAATTATTATATGTTTTTTAAGTAGTTTTTTTTGCGTAGTATTCCTTTAAATATGCTTTTAATAGTGGTAAATCATCTTTTTTCATTGGTTTACAAAGTTCTGGTTTCGCCTTATTACTTAATAAAGCGATAGCCATTTCTTTACAACCTGGAAAACCACATGCACCACAATTATATTTAGGTAATAATTGTACTACTTCTTCAATGCTTGGATCTTCTTCTACGTAAAACACTTTGCTAACAACTGATATTAGAACTCCTAGTATAAATCCGATTCCAGCTAATACAATAGCCGGTATAAGTATCGCCATTAAATAATACCCCCAAATCTAGAGAATATAATTGCTAAAATAGCCGCAACTACTAAAGCGATTGGAATCCCTTGAAATGCTTTTGGTACTGGTGCTTTGTCTATTTTCTCTCTTAACATCGAGAAGATAAACATTACAAATATAAATCCTAGTCCGATGAATGTGGTATAGATTACCATTTCACCAAAATTATGTTCTTTGGAAATATTTAGGATTGCTACACCTAGTACAGCACAGTTTGTAGTAATCAATGGTAAATATATACCTAGAGCTTTATATAAGCCCGGTGATACCTTTTTAATAAAAGTTTCAACCATTTGTACAAGTGAAGCAATAACGATGATAAATACAATGGTTCTCATATATTCAATGCTTAGTGTTTCTAATACATATTTATATAATACCCAAGTTACCATACTTGATATTAACATAACAAATAATACTGCAAATCCCATTCCTAATGCGCTGCTTCTTTTCTTAGATACTCCCAAGAAAGGACAGATTCCTAGAAATTGAGAAAGTAATATGTTTTCAGCGATGAAAGCTGTAAAGGCTAAGGCAATAATTTTATCCATTTGCTTTCACTCCCTTCGCTAACTTTTCTGCTCTTTTGTTTCCTATAGCGGTTATACCAGCTAGGATCAATCCAAATGATAGGAACGCTCCTACCGGCTGAACAAACATAGCTATTGGTTCCATACCTAGAAAATCAAAGATAAATGATAAATTAATTGATAAACTTCCCCAGATAGTAATTGAACCAGCTCCTAAGAATTCTCTAAAGATACTGATTATTGCAATAGCTCCAGTAAATCCTAAAGCCATTCCAACACCATCTAGTACTGAGTCAACTGGTTTGTTAGATGAAGCGAATGCTTCTGCTCTACCTAGAATAATACAGTTAACAACAATAAGTGGTATAAACACTCCTAATGATAAGTATAAATCATATAGGAATGCATGCATGAACATTTCAACTATAGTTACTAGAGTTGCTATAACTACAATATAAACTGGTATACGTACTGGTTTTACTAGTTCTGCTAGTTTTTCATTACTCATTATTAATGAGATAATTAAGTTAGATAGTACTAGTACAAAGAATACTCCAATACCCATTCCTATTGCATTTTCTAATGATGTAGTTACCGCTAAAGATGGGCACATCCCAAGAACTGAGACAAATAGTGGATTCTCTTTAACAAAGCCTTTTAGTAGGTTTTCTTTTTTAGTCATCAAGACCACCTCCAAAATCGCCATTTGCTCTTTGAGACACTATATTAAAACATTCTAATATACCATCAGACGTAAAGGTAACACCTGATACAGAGTCAAATCCAGATAAATCGGAAATGATATCAATATTGAAATCATTGCTTACAATATCCGCACCGAATCCAGTTGTCTCTTTATGACTTACTACAGAATAACCCTGGATAGTCATATCACTATTGACAACAATTAACATTTGAATTGGAGCATCACCACTATAGCCATTTGCTGAAACTAAATAGCCCAGTGCTTCTATATCGTTATTATCTTTATTTCTTAAAATAAATATTGAATCAACTGTATCGTCTTCCAAATCTCTTTTTTCTAAACCATATAAATCGGTTAATTCATATGAATCATAATTATCATCTTCAACATCGAAATAAAACTCTTTTAAAGCATTAAATTGTGCTCCAGCTTCATTCGCTGCTATATAATCTGCAGTTAGATAGTTAACTGTAGCAAGTAATGTTCCACAAATAATACCTAGAATTAATAATACTAATCCTGCTTTCAGTCCATTATTCATCTTAATTACCTCCTTCAAGTGAATCCATAAATAGATTCAGTAAAGCAAATAATTCTTGCATTGCAATTCCTGTACCTTCAGATGCACCAGAAATTGAATCTACTGGATAGGTTCCAGCCATGTATTGATCAATCATTTGGTTCTCAACTGTCGGTCCAGCTCCACCATTATAGGCAGTATTATACTCATTATCATAGTTTTCTGAAGAGGTTACTGTATAAGAAGCTACTCCATCGGAACTATCGTTAAGAACAAATTCTACTTGTATAGGTGCTGCGGGAACAAAACCAACAGCTCCCATAACTAATGTTTTACTATTTTCATCATAACTAATTAGATAAGCTAAATTAGATAGTATATCTTCTTGTTCTGAATGGTGTTTTACAGCAGATAAAACAAATCCTTCGGGTTCAACACCTGTTATCATTTCAACATAACCGAAAGTTAAGTCAACATATGAAACCAATGTTTCTCCCTCATATGTAAAGGTCGCTATATATGGCTTTTCTGTGAATGTTTCAAAATCAAAATTATACTCTAACGAAACTAAACCAACTTTATCATAATATCTTTGCTCGTTTTCAACTTCATCAGGTGCAACCAATGAACTAACATATCTTGAATACATTCCACCAAAAACGAAAATTAAAATTACTACTAGCCATAATCCAATGATTAGGCCTTTATCTTGAATAAATTTTTTCATATTAGAAGATACCTCCTAAATTGAAAATAGGTAAATATAAACTATATAAACTACCAGCTTTAGTAACAGCATAGATTGTTAGAACTAAAAGTATTCCAAACAAAATACATATTTGTAATAGAGCCGGCTTTTTCCATCTGTGTGCTCGAATAATCGAAGTGTATTTGTCGATTGGTAAAGCGAAGATGTTTAAAACGATAAGTGATGTTCCAACTCCTTCTGGCAAACTACCAACAAACCTAAATAGAATTGTAAGTGACGCTAACAATAAAGCAAAGACAACTTTTCCAAGTGGATTCTTCGGAGTAGTTACTGGTTCGGTAATCATGAACACCGCACCGAACATTACTCCACCCGTAAATATACTATAGAGTGGGAACCAAATGTTGGATTGTCCATTCATCGCTCCTACAATCCATGATAGTCCAAATACTGCGCCAACATAAACTAAAGGAGTATACCATTTAATAACTTTTCTAGCACTTAGCCAGATATAACTTATAAGAATAAGTAATACAGAAGTTTCACCAACTCCTCCAGGAGTTAATCCTAGGAAGAAATCCCAAAGGTTTCCAAACGGAGCGACTACTGCATTATATGTTAAAACTTTATTAACTGATAACATAGCTAAAGGTGTAGCTCCAGCATATGCGTCAATTAAAACTTCAGACGCATTGAAGTATCCACCAGCTGAATTAATGACACCCATTAATCCAAATTTAATAGCTGCATAACCTAATAGAGCAGGATTAAATACATTATGTCCAAATCCACCAAATAATAGTTTACCAATAATATTAGCAACAAAACACCCAAACATTAATACCCAGATAGGCGTATACATTGGTAACATCAACGCTAGGATTAATCCAGGGATTACTCCATATGACGTTTTAAGTTTCACCATTAATGATTCTTTATCTTTAGCGCCCATCATGTAGAAAGCTATTGCTTCCATAACAAATGAGATAATACCACCCATTAAAATGAAGAACAATGGATAGAACATTTCCCAAACATTAATATTTCCTTGGGTATAAACTAAAATTCCGTTTTTATACCAAGCAAATAGAATTACAGGTAATAATCCAATAAGGAAATCGCGCATAATGATACCAGTTCCATGGTTTTTATTATCCGCTATTCTTAGAAACGGCGCTTTTCCGCCAGCAAATCTAGCCATTATTTAGCCCCCTTCCTAAGTAGTTCTTTTGCTCTTATTACTGAGTCTGAAATCTCAACATGAGAAGGACATACATAAGAACAAAGTCCACATTGAACACATTTCATTGCGTTTAGTTGTTTAATTAACGGTATATCTTTTGATTCAAAAGCTTTTTTTATTTCTGTCGGTGTTAAATATACAGGACAAACATCTGCACATTGTCCACAGCCTAAACATTCAGGATGTAATCCTTCAATTAATGGTTTAACAATAACCGCACCTAATGTATCATTAACAATGAGATCATCAATGAATATAGCTCTACCAGTCATTGGCCCACCAGCTATATAATTAGCTTTCTTGGGTTCTAGGTTAGTGGTATATCCACCACACTTAGCAACCAACTCACTAACTTTCGTTCCGATTGGAACGTAGAAATTTGTAGGTTTATTAATGCCTTCCCCAGTTATTGTAATCGGTTTTGAAATCAACGGTATGTTTTGTTCAACTATATCAGAGAAAACAATTGCGGTTGTTGAATTATTTTCAATAACACCAATCTCACTAGGTAGTTGAGTATATGTTTTTCCTGTTATTCGTTCAATAATGTATTTTTCCCAACCTGCTGGGTATACATCTTTTACTTCATACAGTTCAATATTTTTATATTTTGGTAAAAATCCTTTCAATACTTCGCGAATTTTTTTATTGTAATTTTTGAATACGATGACACCTTTTTGCGCATCCGCAGCTCTCATAAAATACGATAATCCTTTGAGCAATTTTTCCGGATATGACAAAATAAAACTATAATCACAAGTTAAATAAGGTTCACATTCAACTGCATTGATAATAACGGTATCTATCTTTACTTTTGTTTGATATTTAATATATGTTGGGAATCCAGCTCCACCTAGTCCTACTAAACCAGAATCTTTCATCATAACGCAAAGTTCTTCTCTAGTCAGTGATTCAATATTTCTGTTTGGTTTTATAGAATCATCCAAGGTGTTTTTAAAATCATTTTTGATTTCCAAAGCTTCAATCATTTTACCACTGGAATGCCAGACTTTTTTAATTCCAGTAACTGTCCCACTAATCGATGAATGAACATTCATTTCTCCAAACCCTTCTCTTACAGCTATGGTTTGGCCGGCTTTAACTTCATCACCAATTTCAACTACACTTTTTATCGGTCCAATTGGTTTTACCAAATGTATGTATACAAATTCAGGATTAAAATACTCTTGTAATGGTAAATTTTTTGACATTGATTTTCTACCATCGATATGAATCCCTTTTGTTTTTTGAAAAATCATATGTTTCCTCCGTTTTGTAAATTTCTCCAACCAATATTATAACATAAGGTTTGTGAGATACAAAGACATAATATAAAAATTTTATATGTAAATTTATGAAAAATATTTCAGTACTAAATCAATGGCTTTTTTGATGTTTTCTCGTGTTAAATCGTAGTGAGTTACAAATCTAAAAACACCTTCATATGGTAAAATTTTAATACCATTTTCGTATAAGTATTCATCTAATTTATATTTTCTGTCATCATCAATATCAAAGAATACCATATTGATATCTCTTTGAGTTTTATCAATTTTTATTTTCGGCATTTTTTCAAAAAGCGATTCCATATACGCTGCATTTTCATGATCGATATGTAACCTTTTTGACATTACGTTAATCGATATTATTGCACAGGCTGCTAATATACCAATTTGACGCATTCCTCCACCCATGACTTTTCTTTTTAATCTAGCTTCATCAATAAATTCTTGAGAACCAACTAATACTGTACCAACAGGTGACCCTAGGGCTTTAGATAAACAAACACTAACTGAATCACCGTATTTAGCTACTTCACTAACATCTACTCCCAAAGCGGTAGCTGCGTTGAAGATTCTAGCTCCATCTAAATGTACTGCTATATTGTGTTTTTTAGCTATGTTATATACTTTTTCCATGTAGTCTAGCGGAATTGCTTTTCCGTTATAGGCATTCTCCATACAAATAAGTTTAGTTTGTGTAGTTGAGATTGATCTTTTCTTAATCACTCTTTCCAGTTTTTCTAAATCCCATATCCCTTGGTCGCTTTCCAAAGTGAATAATTGAACCGATGATATAATTGGTGAAGCTCCAGATTCATGTTGAACAATATGAGAATCCTGATCAACAATTACTTCATCGCCTTGTCTACAATGTGTAAATAGTGACAGTTGATTAGAGAATACTCCAGAAGGAACAAATACTCCAGCTTCTTTTCCTAAAGTTTTCGCGACTAAATCTTCCAATTCATTAACTGTTGGATCATCACTAAATACATCATCTCCAACAGGAGCGTTAAACATTGCTTCACGCATTTCTTTGGTTGGTCTTGTGACTGTGTCACTTCTTAAATCAATAAATTCCATTCTATTCCCCGATTACCCTCTCTTGATATCTCTTTGACACTTCTAGTATTTTTTTATAAAAATCTTCATATAAATCGACTAGCTCTAGATTATCCAGTCGACCTACATTTTTTTTAATTACTTCAACTTCTCTAGCTTTATCAAACACTTCTAAATCATTTTCTTTTTTGAATAAAGCCACTTGTTTGACAACTTGCATTCTTTCCAAAAACAGGTTTTGAATGCTTTCATCAATGATATCAATTTCATTTCTTAAGTCTTTCATATATCACACCTCTTTAATATGGTTTACCATATTATTTTAACACAAAATTACCTTTATGTTTAAACAACAAAAAAAGATTATTTAATATCTTCAAATTAAATAGTCTTTTTAATAATATTTGTTTATATACGACAGTATATTAGGTGTCTAAAACTAAAAGATAATTATCAATATTGTCAAATAAAAAAGCCCTAATAATTAGGACTAGTATATTTATAAATTTTTAAGGTATCTGTTCATAGCGACTGCTGCGTGAGCACCATCACTTGTTGCTTTAACAATTTGTAATAGTCCACCAATACAGTCTCCTGCTGCGTATAGTCCAGGAATATTGGTCATGAATTTATCATCAACCACAATGTTATTGTTTTCCAAGAAAGCACCCATCCTTAATGCAAAGTCTGATGCAGACGGTGATCCAATGGCGATGAATAATACATCAACATCATATTCACTATTTTCTGTAACAACTTTTTTAATGGTTTCTTCACCTTTAATTTCAGTGATTTTTTCCGAAACAACAGTTTCTTCTACTTCAACTTTTAAATCCATTCCATTTGTGAAAATAGTAATGTCTTTACTAAAGTTTTTAAGTATTTCTAACTCTTCTTCCATAAACTCTTTATTTCCAACTAAACCAATTTTTTTATTGCGATAAATAAATCCATCGCAGATTGCACAGTAAGAAATGCCTTTTCCAATATAATCATTGAATCCTTTAACACGTAGGTTAACTTGATTTTTACCTGTTGCTAATAATACGCTTTTTGCTTTGTATTCGCCTTTAATTGTTTTCACTGAGAATTCAGGAAAGCTTTCAATAGCTAGCACTTCGTCTTCAATCACTTCAACACCTAGTCTTTTAGCTTGGGCTATACCTCTAGCTAATAATTCGGGTCCAGTGATGGTATTTTCAAATCCGTAATAGTTATCAATGTGGGCAGTTTTACCCAAGGCCCCTGAATCTTTCATTATCAATAAAACATTCTTTTTAAACCTCTGTAAATAAATAGAGGCAGTAGCTCCTGCTGGTCCACCACCTATTACTATTGCGTCGTACATATTAAAGACCTAAACGTTTGATTAAATCTTCTTTTCTCATTAAACCTATTACTTGATTTTTAAGCTGTCCATTTTCAAATAATAAAACTGTTGGAATGCTAGAAATACGGTATTGGTTTGCTAAATAACCTTGTTCATCAACGTTAACTTTAGCTATTTTAACTTTACCTTCTAATTCAGTAGCAATATCTTCTAAAACTGGTGCTAACATTAGACATGGTCTACACCATTGAGCCCAAAAATCTACGATTACTGGAACATCTGATTCTAATACTTCTTTTTTAAATGTGTCTGTCGTTACTTTAACTGGCATAATTTGTATCCTCCTAATTCAAAATTTCCTACTTATATTAACAAATGTTTATTATTTATTCAACTGATTTGCTTAAAAATCACTTTCATCTAATCTAAAGACTGTCCAGTCTTCTAGAGAGATAGCTTTTTTCTTCTTATAGAACTCAATCGCAGATTTATTCCAATTTAAACAAACCCATTCCATTCTACCACAATTATTTTCATACGCTTCCTCAACTAAGTAGTTAAAAAGGTCATTTCCTATACCTTTACCTCGGTATTTAGGTAACACAAATAAATCTTCTAGATATAACCCTTTTTTTCCTTTGAATGTCGAGAAATTATAAAAATATAATGCAAAACCTACTGCTTTATCATCATAGTAAGCTAGCAGAACTTTGGCGTTATTATCATCAAATAATTCTTTTTCTAGCAACCCTTCAGTCGCTTCCACTTCAGCTAGTAGTTTTTCATATTCAGCAATACCCTTTATTAGACTAAGTATTAGGATAGTATCTTCTCTTTTAGCTTTTCTTATAGTAGTCGACATATTAATTACCCTGTTTTTGCTTTATCAGTTCTTGATATTTTTTATAGATTAGATCCGCCAAGTCAGTAAGAGAGATATTGGTTGTATCAATTATCAAGTCTAACCCTTCAATCGCTGATAAATTGAAGTCTTTACGATCAGATAGAATTCTGCGGTTTATATCTTTTTGTTTATCTTTGCGTTCTTTCATTCTAGACATTCTAACTGATTCATCTGTTTTTAGATAGATTGCGACAATTAGACATGGGTTTATTCTTAGAAAAGACTTTAATCCTTGGGGTTCTAAGATAATGAATTTGTTATCTTCTAACTCGTTTTTAGGTGTTCCATATAAATAGTTGTTATATTCAGCTGTTTCTGTAAAATAGTTTTCTTTTTGTAATTCTTTAAATCTTTCAAACGAAAAAAAATGATAATCAAATCCGTCAATCTCATTAATTCGTTTTGGTCTAGTAGTACTAGTAACAACTCTAGAAATCGGATATCTATTTATCATTATTTTAGCTGATTCTGTTTTTCCTGATGCACTTGGGCCTAAAAGTACTAACATTTAACCCTCCGTAATTTATTATATAATTATTATACCAAAAAAACATTAGATAGTAATTAGAAAATTAAATATTATTGATATTTGCCAAATTTGTTTAAAAGTAGTATAATATCCTAAGTATTTTTGATTAATCTGCGAAGGTAGGTATCTTAATGAAAAAACGAAAAATTACTCCATTAGCTATTATCGTTTTAAGCTTTCTATTTATTATATTATTAGGAGTATTTCTTTTAAAATTAAATATTTCAACACAGACTGATGAAGCTCTATCTTGGGTAGATTCACTTTTCTTATCAACCTCTGCAGTGTGTGTTACTGGGCTTTCAACAATTCCAGATCTTTCAATCACATTATCAGTTTTTGGTAAAGTAATTTTAGCTTTACTTATTCAAATTGGTGGAATTGGAATCGTTACTATAGCAATCTATGTATTGATCGTTTTAGGAATCAAGATCGGGGTTACCGAAAGATACGTAATTAAAGAAGCGTTAAATCAAAACTCCTTATCCGGAGTCGTTAGATTGGTTAAATCAATTATTATTACAACTTTAATTATTGAATTTTTTGGGATGATCGTCAATTTTATTGTTTTCAGCCCAGATTATGAATTTTGGAAAGCTCTCGGAATTTCAGCATTCCATTCAATATCTTCATTTAATAATGCTGGATTTGATATCATAGGAAGCACTTCTATTCAAGCTTATAGTTCAAATATATTGTTGAATCTCAATACAATGTTACTAATTATAGTCGGTGGTATTGGATTTATAGTAATTAGAGATGTATTAAATAAGAAGAAATGGTCAAGTCTTAGTTTATATTCTAAGATTGTATTAAAAACTACCTTATTCTTAATTGTTTCTGGAACATTGATTATAAAATTATTTGATTATGGAAACGCAACTTGGTTGCAAGCCATATTCACAAGTGTTACAACTAGAACGGCAGGCTTTTCTACCATAGATATTAATCTGTTTTCCTATTCAACTCTGATGGTAATTATGGTATTTATGTTCATTGGGGCTTCTCCTAACTCAACTGGTGGGGGGGTTAAAACAACAGCTGTCTATATTATGTATAAATCCATTGTAAGTTTCTTAAAAGGAAAACCTACAATAGTAAATAAACGTAGAATTGCTGACGAAGCGAGAACTAAAGCTTTCACTTTGGCTGGTTTAGCCATCGTTTCAATTATAGTAGTCTTTGTTATTTTAACTAAAATTGAAGCTGGTAATCCTCATTTCGACATACCTTTCCTAGATATGCTATTTGAAACGTTTAGTGCCTTTGGTACAGTAGGACTTAGTATGGGTATAACATCCATGTTAATGCCAGCATCTAAAGTGCTGTTATCCATGATGATGTTTCTTGGGCGTTTAGGTCCAATCTCGATATTTGGTATTATGAATAAAAACTGGGGTCATTCTCACGTTTCTAATATTGAATACGCAACAGAAAAAATAATAATCGGATAATAAATAAATCCTCTACGAATTTGTAGAGGATTTTTCTATGCATGGAATCTTTTTTTGATTTCTTCCTTAATCGATTTAGGAAAAAAGAATATGATAAATAGTAGAATTGATAACGCAACTCCAAATGCACCAATTGATGGCCAGGCAACATCAACAACTTTGAAAAATGCTAGGAATAACGGCACAATCGAGAATACTATAATTATTAGGAGATAAAAGAAATAATCTCTGTAGTTCAACCTTTTTATCCATATTATTACTGATATAGCTAGGTCACAGGCAACTAATAAGAATGGCATCAAGTAATTAACTGACCAACCATTATTATCCATAACGGTCGAGTAATCAATGTAAATTAATAATAATATCAGCAAAACAGTTAATAGCGCTAATCTAAACGCTATATTTCTTCTTGATAGAACACCCACTCTAACTAAAAACCAGAAGTATATAGTCGCACCAATTGGAATCAATGACCAATAGGTGCCAGAATTATCAAGAATATTAACAATAATTAAAATTATTACAGAAATAATAGTCGCTAATAATACAACTTTTTTTGTTGTTGGCAATATTTTTCTTCTGAGTGATACATATTCTGGGTAGACTTCTTTAAATTTAGGGTCTGTTTCCCCGGTTAATATTTGATGACATAGCGGACAGTATGGTTGCTTTGTCTCTATAGTTATATTGCATTTATCGCATTTTTTCATACATACTCCTCCACAAAATTACTTTCTATCTTAACATTTATACCTAATTCAGTAAAATGTCTAAAAAATTCTCTTTCAATATTTGTTTCTATTATCGATCTCGTAAAAGTAATTTTTAAGTTATCTTTAAAAGAAAGAATTGAACAGTTCACTGCGTTATAATACCCAGCAAAAACTGCGGCTGTAACATCTAAAACGTAGGGTTGCATTGACTCAGGAAATATAATTCGTCCAATGTTAGTTAAACTCATTGAGTTAAGTTTCATTCCTAACATATTATAACCTATTTTAAGTGCATAACGTTTTACATAATAGGGTAAAAATCTTAGAAGTACATTCTTTTCAAAAGCAACGTTTTCACTCATTTTACGTATTAATTCTTCTTTTGTCATACCTTCTCTAAATTGTTTTTTAGCTAATATGAATAGTTCTTCTAAAGTAATATCAGAACGTGTCATTACCATATCAGTCTTTACAAAATTAGAGAAATTACGTAAAGTTTCTGAAGGGAAATGTTTTCTCAAATTTACCGGGACAAATATTTTTACTGGAGCCTGATTGGCTCTTAGATGTTCTCTGTATCTTATCTGAGTATTATAGATTGTGAACATCATTAATGCGGCGAAATACTCAGTCATTTTGAGCCCTTTACTTCTTGCTAAATCTATCATAGCTTTGGTGCTTATAGTGCCGGAAATTAATCCTGTATTATAATCAGGCAATTGAGTTCCTTTTATTCTATAAGCTCTTTTTTCGGGCACATGTTTACGGTTTTTACTGTCATAATATTTCATATGTGAATCTTCATATTCAACTTTTGAAGGTCTTTCATTCTTTGTTCTTATTATATTATCAGGCTTAATATCATCCCCAGTTAACTTCAAATACTCATAAAGTAATGATTGTAATAAAGCTATAACTCCCCCACCATCAGCTAGAGCATGAAACATCTCAATAGCAATCAAGTTGTTTCTATATAATATCCTAAATAAATAATTATTACTTTCTTTAGGAATTAGAGCTCCACATACTTGATGAGTCATTTTAGTAATTTCAAATGGTTTTGTATTGTGATCAAAGTAATTCCAAAAAAAACCATGTTTTAGTCTAACTTTAAACATTGGATATCTTTCAAGCGTTCCGAGCGCTGCCATTTGCAGAATATCAGGATCAATTTCTTCTGTTAGTGCAATTTGAACTCTAAATGTATTTGTTTCTCGATGATTTGAAACCTCTGGAAATATTTTTCCAGAGTTATCTAATCTAAACCAATCTGTGTGTTTAGCTGTATCTATCATATTAACCTCTTAATTTCTCATTCATATACTCTTTGATAATTCTCCAAGCTTTTCTAGACGAATGCATCTTATTAAAGCCAAAGGGAAAAGCGTGAAACATGCCTAAAAAGTTATGAACTTCGACTTCATTATTTTCTTTTACAAGTTCTGCTACATCCAATGTGTCAGACTCAATTATCTCATCTCCACCAACAAACATCAACATGTCTGTGAACTTACTAAAATCACCATATTTAGGTGATATATATGGTTCTACAACACTATTTCTTCTTGTGTATGCTTTAATATTTAGAGGCTGTGTTCCTTCGCCAAATAATGGATCAACGTATTTATTTTTATCGTGAGATTTGCCATTCATCGCCAAATTAGTCCAGGCCGACATAGTAATTATTGCTCTTGGTAAAGTTATAGAATTATCCCTTAAATATAATGTAGTGGCTATTGCTAAACCACCCCCGGCTGAATCGCCAGCCATCATGATATTTTCTGGTTTATAACCACTAGCTAGTAAATATTTATACACTCTAACTGATTCATTTAGAGCTTGTGGATATGGGTATTTTGGAGCCAAACTATAGATAGGTGAAAAAACTTTTAGGTTCGATTTTAAGCCTAAATATTTTTCGGCTGATTTACGGTAAGTATCATTAAAATCTAATACGTAAGCTCCACCATGTAATTGAATTAATGCAAATTTAGACTCTTCAGATTTCCTAGAAATACATTCTACGATTAACCCCTCAAGGTTAAGGGTTTCATTTTCTACCCCTCTTGGAAAACGATAATTATCGGAAAGTTTGGATGAATATAAAAACTTTAGGTTAAAATTCTTTCGATTTTTGACAGTATCGAATCTAGTCCCAAATTTCATTAAAGAAACTCCAAATTTGTCGCTTAACTTTTGATTGTAATTATTGTATTTTAGCATTCTCTCACCTTATTCCAATTATAACATTTATTTATGTATAGATTGTGTATTATATTTAAAATTCAACATTTCGCGAACAATATTATAAATAATAGTATATAATAATATTAGTAAAAAGGAAAAGGTGAATTTATGAAAGTGTTAGAAAGATTTTTAAATTATGTTAAATTTGATACTCAATCAGAAATGGAAGTTGAACAATATCCTTCAACTTTAAAACAATTAGAATTAGCTAAATTTATTAAAAAAGAGTTAATTAATTTAAATGTTAAATGTGGTATAGATGAATTCGGTTATTTAATTGGTAGAATACCAAGCAACATTGATAGAAAAGTACCCAAACTAGCTTTGATAGCACATTTAGATACTTCTCCTGACGCATCTGGAAAAGATGTAAAACCAAGGATAATTAAAAATTATCAAGGTGGAGATATAGTTCTTAATGAAGAACAAAACATAGTTCTTAAACCTTCTGTGTTTCCTTCACTAAACACTAATATTGGCCATGATTTAGTTGTAACTGATGGAACAACTCTATTAGGTGCTGATGATAAATTAGGAATTGCTGAAACAATGACAGTTGTAGAATATATTCAAGCAAATCCAGATTTCAAACATGGTGACATTGTTGTTTTATTTACTCCTGATGAAGAAGTTGGAAACGGGACCAAATTTGTTGATATGTCTAAGATAAATGCTGATTTCGGTTATACTTTAGATGGTGGAAAAGTTGGAGAAATCGCTTTTGAAAACTTTAACGCAGCTGGCGCTAAAGTAACTATTCATGGAAAATCAGTACATCCAGGTTCAGCTAAAAATAAAATGGTGCATTCAGTAAATCTAGCCTATGAGTTTGATAAATTATTATCTACAGATATGCGCCCAGAGCACACTGAAAACTATGAAGGTTTTAATCATTTAATTCAGATAAAAGGAAATGTAGAAAAAAGTATAATGGATTATATCATTAGAAATCATGACCGCGAACTATTTGAAGCTCAAAAACAAGATTTTGTAGCTGCTTGTGAATCAATCAATAAAAAATATGGTGACAAATCTTGTTTATTAGAAATAAATGATTCTTACTTCAATATGAATGAAATTCTAAAAGATTATAAATATGTTATTGATATTGCAATCAGTGCTATTAAAGAAGAAAATATAGATCCAATTATTGAACCTATTAGAGGTGGAACTGATGGAGCTAGATTAACCTATATGGGATTACCATGTCCAAATCTTGGGACAGGTGGTTATAATTATCACGGTCCATTTGAATACGCTTCTATTCCAGAGATGAGTAAGGCAGTCGAAATCGCTAAAAGAATTATAACTAAGATTACGGAATTATAGAAAATACGGCGCTTAGATGCGTCGTATTATTTTTATCTAGTTACAAAAATCTGGAGCTTTTTTATTTCAATAAAACAAATTAGAATGAAAAAATCTTTTAGGTTTAGCAAAAGATTATTTGTGTATGATATAATTATTTAACAGGAAGGAGATTAATATGAAGAAAAGAACAATTTTTAGTTTGATTATTATAGTTGGATTTTTAGCCCAATTTATATTAGCGAACTTCGTATTTAGAAATTTCCCTCCAGTAATATCTTTTATCTTACTGGTTCCATTTTATTTATTAACCTATCTGTATTATAGAAGATACAAGTTAATTACTGTAATCTGTTTCATTTCGATTTTCACATTAATGGCTAATCTATTTATGCTAGGTTATCTTGGTGAATTTGCATTATATTCAAATAAGATTAGATTAATAGGTATGGTTTCCTTTTTCGGGTGTTTAATCAATAATTTGTTAGCTTTTATCTTGATTCTACAAGTAGAACCAAGGAGTAAATTTTTAAAGGGTTTAGTGGTATTTATAGTATTAGTAAATTACTTTTTCTTTTCCTATTATCTATTTCCTCTTACAAACATTCTAGCATCTATTTTTGGCCCTAATCAAGTCGTCATTGATAACATGTTAGTTATATTGCAGATATTTTTGTATGTATTACAAGCCTTTATAGTTATCAGTCAAGTAATCATAATATTCAAATTTGATTTTGAGGAAGAGTATTACCTGAAATCAAAAACTTTATCATAATAAAAGGGAGATATAAAATCTCCCTATTTTTTATTCAAAAATAAATTCTATAGTAGCCATATCTCCGTCCAGATACAGTACTCTTATGTCTACTCCGATAAGCGAATTATCATTCCATGAATAGGTTGGATAGACGTTGCCACCTAAAACATCTCCCACGTGGAATAAATCATCATTATCAGCCCAGTAATCATCATCTATTGAACCATCCATATCAGCTTCAATGATTTTAACTACTTTAAACTGAGTATCAGTATTATTGTTGTTAAATATTGAATAGTAATATAAATCATCATTGTAACCATTATCTATTTGAGCAGTGACATGATAAATTAATACTCCTGGTTGATTAAATGTGATATCCTTATCAGCTTCAAACAATCCAGTTGGAGTATGAAAATCAATTAGTAAATATTCGTCAAAAATTGTATTACTCCAATGGTCAATTAATAATAGTACTTGTCCAGTTTCAGCATATGATAACAGATCAACAGTCATCGATTCTTCTACTACTAGAGGTGTAATCCAACCCAATAATATTTTTGAGAATGGTCCATGGTCTCCATAGGTACCGTCCATAATATCAGCTCCGCCTAGTCCACCACTATTATAGTTATCTTCATAGTTATAATCATAATAATCATCTAACCCTAACATATGTCCTGTTTCATGAATTATTGTTCTCGCATCGATATCTTCATCGTTGTCATTAAAGAAATCTGTTCCACTCCAAGTAAAGTAATATGGTTCTACTCCATCAAAATAATCTTCAGGAAAATCCCCTTTATCATAGGCATACATATCTTGATATGCCCACCATAAGTCAGATCCACATTCAAAACTTACTGGATGTGTATAGATAATATATACCCCATCAATATAACCATCACTATTAGAATCATAGTCTGTATAATCTATTTCACCATCGTAGAATTTCAAAGCATCATAGATAATATCAGAATCAGCAAAAGTTACATCATCATCTCCGTATAACCAATCACCAGTAATTGGGTCAACAGCCCATAATTTATAATACTCATTTTCATAATAGCTAGCAGTTTCATTAGCTCTAAAACTATATATATCCGCAGATAAATCTAATTTACCGAATGAACTTTTATCATAGTAACTTCTTAATGATTCATAATCTAGATCTTCTGAAGCTCCGTTAAAGGCAATATCAACGTCATTCATTGATACGCCACTATCTGCAAATGGTTCATCACTAAAATCTACAACAAAAACTAATACCTTAGCTACACCGATTGAAGGAATGCCAATTATGCTTAGTTCATCTTGTAATAAAGAATAACCAGAAGGTAAAAATGGTTCTGCGCCAACAACAGTAGTTTCTGTGGTTGTAGCTTCTGTGGTGGTTGTAGCTTCTGTGGTGGTTGTAGCTTCTGTGGTAGTAGTTTGTGTGGTTGTAGGTACATTTGTTGTCTGTTCCGTGGTTGTCCCCTGAGTGGTTGTTGCCTCAGTTGTTGTTGTTGTTGTTGTTGTTGTTGTTGTTGTTGCATCAATTGTAGTTGTTGCCTCAGTTGTTGTTGGAATATTAGTCGTACTAATAATAGTCGTTTCAGTTCTTAATGTTGTTTCATTGGTTGTTTGTGCAGCTGTCGTTGTTGTTGCTCCAGTTGTACTTAAAAAATCACATGAAACAAATAAAAGACTAAAAATTGTTAAAAATATTAATAAAATAATTCTTTTCTTCATCATACGCCTCCCTAACTGGGTTTTCTTATTACTTCACTTTTGATGTAAAAACTTTGTATAAGCATTATCTCATTATTGAACTATGTTGTCAACTATAAAAACTTTTAGAATTAGTGTATAAATTGATAATTATATGGTAAAATATATGTAGAAAATTTACAAACAGGAGAGAGATATGAACAAAAGAAATATACTTATGATAATTGTTGGGATAACTGCAATTACAAATTTAGTTTTAAGCAGGGTAATTACTAATTATTCTCCTATACTAGAATTATGTTTAACAGTGCCATTTTTCTTGATAATCATAATTTTTTATAGAAAAACGCCTTTAATTACAGCGTTCTGTGTTTTGACAGTCTTATCACAATTTGGATACTACATGGTGATGGAAAATGCTGCAAGAATATCTTTAGATTCAATTACACAAAGAATTTACGGCTCTTTCTCGTTTTTCGCAGGAATAGCTGCTTTCTTCGTTGCATTCGCAGTGGTTCTACAAAACAAGACTTACAAATTAATTGAAAGAAGTTTTCTATACTTCGCAATTATAAATTATGTGTTTTTCTCATATTTTAATTTTTATCTACATTCTTATTTAATTAGATTTTTTGGCCCGTTTGAAATACATATAATTAAAATGTACCAGGTATATTATGTTGTACTTATTGTTATTGAGGTTTCATTGGTAGTACTTCAAATTATATTAATTTACTTCTTGGAACGTAACAAATGGTTTGAATTAAGATTAAAACTAAGAGATCAAGAAATAATGAATTCTAAAATTACTGATTAAAGTTGAAAGTGTCGCTGACACTTTCTTTTTTTGCACCAAAAAAAGCCTAATCTAATAGGCTTTCTCTGATATAAAAATATTAGGGATGTTAGAAAAAATTTTCGACATTACTATAGCTTTTTTTAATTGCGGTTAAAATATCTGCAAATGAATTTTCGTAAGCTTTATCTTCAATTTCAACACAAGCACAGTTATCAAAACTAGTGCTTTTTATAGCTTCGATAAAACATTTCCAGTCTATTCCTCCCTCGCCAGGGATTTTAGGTGACATATAATTTAATGGGTAGGTAAAGATACCATACTCATCGATTTTATCTTGGTAAACTTTTATATCTTTTAAGTGAATATGAAATATTCTAGATTCAAACTCTTTCAATGGTTTGATGTAATCCATTCCTTGAAGATGTAAATGTGAAGGGTCATAGCTAAGACCAAAATACTTTGATGGAATAAATTCAAACATTTTACGCCACATTGCTGGACTAGAAGCTAGGTTTTTACCTCCTGGCCATTCATCTTTTGTAAAATACATCGGGCAATTCTCAATACCTACTTGTACTTTAAGTTCTTCAGCGTATCTAATTACTTCTGGCCAATACTTTTTAAACAAATCAAAATTGTCTTCATCGCTCAAACTAGGGTTTTTACCAATAAATGTACTTATTCTATTAACTCCTAGGTCAGAAGCTGCTTTGATTATTTTTTTAATATGATTTAAATAAAACATACGTTTTTCTAAATCAGGATCTAACGGGTTTGGATAATATCCTAAAGCCATTATTTCTATGTTTTTGCTTTTTGCATAGTCTAAAATATATTTAACTATGTTAGCATCTAGTGTATCCACATCAATATGAGTTACTCCAGCATATCTTCTTTCGCTAACACCTTTTGGCCAACAAACTAGTTCAACAGCCTGATAATTATTTTTACTGGCAATATCTAATACCTCTTCAAAAGTTGAATCAGGTAAGATAGCACTCAATAATCCTAGTTTCATTTTACTTCACCTCGTCAATTTTTACCCAAGTACTAGTTCTTGCACTTTCGTAGATTTTTTCGTTTAGAATCATTTGTCTTAATCCATCTTTAAAATTAGCATAAAGTTTTCTTTTTGGTTGGTTATAAACTTGCTTAAAAACTTGTTTGAATGCGTCTGGGAACCCTTCCATATGTTCAGAAGGATAATCAATTAAGTCCTTAACTTCTGGCATTAATATAGTGTCTTTAGAAATAATTTCGGTTGGTTTATCTCTATATCTTATCTGAACATCAGTTAGATTAGCTAAATTCCATTCAAGAGAAGCTTTGTCTCCGGATAATAACATTTCAATTCTGTTTTTAATTCCGGCACTCATTTGAGAAAATGTAGCATTACCAATAGCTCCGTTATCAAAACGATACATAATCATTGCCATGTCTTCGGTATCAATATCTATTAATTCATAGTTATCAGATTTGTTTGTTGAAAAAGTTTTTGTTTCACCTAAAGATTTTTTTCTTCTAGGATGAACAGTTTTAAATTCAGCAAATACTTCTGTAATTTTGTTTCCAGTAATATATTCAACTAAATCCATCCAGTGAGACCCGATATCAGCTACTGCTCTGGTTAATCCAGATTCGTTGCTATTAAGTCTCCAAGAATAATCAGTATCATATAATAACCAATCTTGTATATATGTTCCATTCACAGAAAACACATTTCCTATTTTGCCTTGCTCTACTAATGTTTTTGCGTATGCACAAGCAGGGTATAAACGGTTATGGTAATTAACCGCATTAATTAGATTTTTCGATTCAGCTAGTTCAGCTAATTCTTTAGCTTCTTTGATATTTAGTGTTAATGGTTTTTCTAATACTACATTTATATTGTTCTCTAACGCATATTTAGCGATAGGATAATGAGTATTGTTTGGGGTACAAACATGGACAAAATCTAGATCCAATTGATCTATCATTTTTTTATAGTCTGTAAATGTATTATCTATATATAGTTGTTTTGCTTTTTCTTCTACATTGAAGGTATCACAGATTGCAACAACTTCTACATTGCCTAATCTCCTTAAAGCTTCAATATGTACTACACCTATAAAGCCTGTCCCAATTACAGCAGTTTTGAATTTTTTCATATTTATCACCCTTTATATTTTATACTATATAATCGTTTACATTATTATTATACATATTTTCAAATTAAATTGCAAATTTTTTATTTTTTTTAGAAAAAACCTAAATGTAAGCCTTGACAAGAGGTGTTTATATGATATAATAACTTTGTAAACGATTACAAGAATTTAAGCTTTATTGAAGGGATTTGTGCTTATTATGACAATCAAAGATATTGCAAAATTGTGTAATACTTCAGTTGCGACTGTATCAAGAGTTATTAATGATGACCCTAAAGTTGCTGATGCAACAAGACAAAAAGTTTTAGATGTTATTAAGGAACAAAAGTTTGTTCCTAATATAACAGGAAGAAATTTAAGAACTCAAAAAAGCAAAAAGATTTTAGTTCTGCTACCTACAATGGACAACCAATTTTATACTCGCATATTACAAGGTATTGATGATAAAGCTGGAGAAGTTGGATATGATGTTCTAGTAGCTATAACAAATCAAGATGAAGCACAAGAATCTAAGTATCTTGATATGTTAAGAATGAAAACTGTAGATGGGTGTATTAGTTTCTTTAATACTCTAAGCCATGAAAAAATTTCAAATCTAGCTAAGGACTATCCTTTTGTTCAATGTTGTGAACCAACATTAAATGCGAATGTATCAAGTGTAGTTGTAAATAATAGACAAGCAATCTATGAAACCTGCGTAGAATTTATACAAGCAGGCCACAAAAGAATCGCAATGATAAGTGGTAATTATTATAAATATTCTGAACAACTTAGAGAAAACGGATACAAAGAAGCATTGAAAGAGAACGGTATTGAAGTCGATGAAGATTTAATCATTAAAAACTTTTATAGATATAAAGATGGATCTGATGCTGCAAAAAAATTTATGAAACTTAAAAACCCGCCAACTGCAATTATATGTGTTTCTGATTCAATTGCTTTAGGCGCTATTAGTGAATTAAAAAATTTAGGGAAAGTTGTTGGAAAAGACGTAAAAGTAATCGGTTTTGATAATACAGCAATTACTGAGTATTACTACCCAACAATTTCATCAATCGCTCAACCTAGATATGATTTAGGCCGAGAAGCATTTAAATTACTTCTCGAAAAATTAGAAGATAATACATCTTCTTACAAACAAATTATATTACCGCATAGAATTGTACACAGAGAATCAACCAAACCAAGTTTATAAAGTTTTACCAAAAACTTATAATAAAAACAAAAATAGGAGGATTTCAAAATGAAAAAAATTATTAGTTTCGTATTTGTATTATTTGCAGCATTTGCATTAACTGCTTGTGGTGGCGGAGAAGACGTTAAAACAATCGCAGTTATTATGCCTAGTGCTGACCACGGGTTCTTAGGAGAAAGTATCAACCATGCTGAAGCAGCTACATCAACATTAGCTACAGCAGCTGGTTATGAATACACTTTCTTAATTTCTGATGACGTAGTTCAACAATCAAACCAAATCGACCAAGTTGTTGCTGACGGTGTAGATGTTGTTGTATTATGGCCTCATAATGGTGATGAATTAAAATCAGCTGCTCAAACAATTGTTGACGCTGGTATCCCATTAATTGTTTATGACAGATTAATCAGTGATTTCAATGAAACTGCTGAATTATTAGGTGATAACGTAACTATCGGTGAAGAAACTGGTACTTACTTCAACACTTATTTTGCTTCTGATTTATTAGCTGGTAAAGTTCAAATATTAGAATTTAAAGGTGATAACTCAAGTGTTCCAACGCAAAGACATGATGGTTTCTTTAGTACTGCTGACGCTAACTTTGAAGTAGTTCAAGACTGGTCAACTGGTTGGTCAAAAGACACAGCTCAAACACAAATGGAAACATTCTTAAGTGGAGAACAAGCTACTGTAGAATCAATCCGCGCTATCTTTACACATGACGCTGAAGTTGCTGCTGGAGTATTAGCTGCTATTGAAGGTTATGATGGAGCATATACTCTAAACATTGAATTAGTTTCAGCTGTTAGTGCATCAAAAGAATTATTATCATTATTTGATCACTATGAAGCTTTAGGAATTGACCAAGTTGCATTTTCATTCTCACCAGCAATGGTAGTGGATGCTATCCAATTAGGAATAGACGTTTTAAATGGCGATACTGTAAGTGGTCAACATTTAGTAGCAACTGAAATGGTTGATAATACTAATTTTGAAGCATTTATGACTGGTCCAGTATATACTTTAAGATATTCTTTAGAAGATTAGTACATTGTAATTAATTGTAGTCGGCTAGAGAGATCTAGTCGACTATATTTTTTTAAAAAATTCATTAAGGAGTGAGATTATGAATGTCAAATTCAAAAATATCTATAAAAATTTTGGCGCTGTTCAAGCAGTAAATAATGTATCATTAGAGATCAAAGAAGCTGAAATACATGGTTTATTAGGCGAAAATGGAGCTGGCAAAAGTACTTTGATGAATATTTTAGGTGGTGTCTTAGCCCCTACAAAAGGAATAATAGAAATTGATGGTGTTGATTATTCCCATTTAACGCCGCAAAAAGCTTCAGATTTAGGAATTAGTTTTATTCACCAAGAGTTAAACTTAGTTAATGATTTAAAAGTTTATGAAAACTTATTTATTCATAGAGAGTTAACTAAAAACATAGTTTTTCTTGATAAAAAACAAATGATTGAAAAGTCATATGAACTTTTCAAAAGAATGAATGTAGATATTGATCCAACAGCTTTTGTTAGAGATATAGATACTTTACAAAAACAATTAGTCGAAATTGCAAGATCGATCTTATTTAAAAGCAAGTTAATCATTATGGATGAACCAACTACTGCTTTGACTAACACTGAGATTGATAACCTGTTTAAAATCATGAGAGACGTTAAGAAACAAGGTATAAGTTGTATTTATATCTCTCATAAAATGCCTGAGTTATTTGAGATTTGCGATAGATATACTGTATTAAGAGATGGAAAATTTATCCAATCTGGTTTATTTAAAGATATCAACGAGAAAATAGCTACTGAACTATTAGTTGGTAGATCTATGATCGAAGAATCTGAAATAAAAAGGGCACAAGTTAAAACCGAAAATGTTTTTGAAGTTAAAGACATTAGTTGTGAAAAATTCTTTAAAAATATTAGTTTTAATGTTAAAAAAGGTGAAGTTTTAGCTATTACTGGATTATTTGGTGATGGTAGAGGAGAATTAAGTGAATGTCTATTTGGAGCCAGAAAATTGACTTCAGGTGAAATCCATTTAAATGGTAAGAAAATGAATCTATCTTCTATCACAAAAGTAATTAAATCCGGTGTTAGTATGATACCTAGAAACAGAAAAGAAAGATCAATTATAGAAGATATGAAAATACTTGATAATGTTTCTATAGCTCATTTTACTTCACAACACAAAAAAATATTTATCAGCGAAAAAGAGGAGTTAGCAAGATTTGAAAAGAATCGTAAAACAACTAATATAAAAGTTGGTTCACCAAAAGATTTGATTACTTCATTATCTGGTGGTAACCAACAAAAAGTTATTTTTGCGAGATGGTTTGAATTAGACTCAGACGTATATATAATGGATAACCCAACTCAAGGTATTGATGTTGGAGCCAAATTCGAAGTTTATCAATTAATAAATAACCTAGTAGAACAAGGAAAGTCAATCATTGTATTTTCTTCCGAGTTTCCTGAAATTTACAAGATAGCTCATCGATGTATAATAATGTACAAGGGTGAGATAAACAAAATTATAAATCACAATAAATTAAATGAAGTAGATGTAATGTATTACTCTACTGGTTCTAATAAAAAGGAGGCTTAAGATGGCTGATCAAGTTAAAAAAATCAAAAAAACAGATTTCAAAGACTTTTGGCATAACAAGGCATGGCCATTTCTTAAGAATCTACTAGTCAATCACAATTATATTATATCGCTATTATTACTATTAATTATAGGTAGAATAGCAAGTGATAACTTCCTAAGCTTTGGTAACCTTATTGGATTAGTAAAATCATCCACATTCATAGGAATAATCGCTTTGGGTATGACGCTTGTTATTATCTCAGGTGGTATTGATTTGTCTGTAGGTGCAATATTAGGTTTTACTGCTGCTAATACTGCTGTAATCTTTAATTTAACCGAAAGTATTTTATTAAGTTTAATATTCGCTATAGTCTTTGGGGCTATTCTTGGATTGTTTAATGGTATATTTGTTGGGAGATTTAAAGTAGCTCCGTTCATTGTCACACTTGCTACTTTAGCTGCCTTTAGATCACTTACTGTTCAACAAGGTTCTGGTGGACCAATCCTAATTAATCAAGAAGCTTACTATAGTACGTTAAGAAATATAGGTTATGGTAAATTCTTAGATATACCTTATCTAGTATGGATATTTGTCATACTTGTGGTATTGGTATTAATATTAATGACAAAAACTAAATTTGGTAGATATGTTTATGCAGTTGGTTCAAATGAAAAAGCTGCTAGATTATCTGGAATAAATGTAAATAGAATTAAAGTCTTGGTTTATACTTTGACTGGTGTATTAACAGGTATCGCCGCTTTCCTATACGTTACTCGATTTGGCTCAGTTGATACTTCTACTGCCGGTAAAGGTTTTGAATTAGATGCGATTGCTGCGGTTGCTATTGGTGGTACATCAATGGCTGGTGGTAAAGGATTTGTACAAGGTACATTCTTTGGTATTGTTGTTTTGTATGCAATTGATGCTGTTCTTACCGCATTTAAAGTGCCAGCGTTTGTTAATGACTTAATCAAAGGTATATTGATTTTAGGAGCTGTATTACTTCAAAAAGCTCTTAACAGAAACAAAAAAGATAACTAGATCCCTCCATTATTTTTAAATAGTAAAACTAAAATAATGTAAAAGAAAACGACTCTCACCAGAGTCGTTTTTTGTATGCTTAACAATATTTATTAATTAGCTTTTGAAATTTAACCTCATCATCACCTTCTGGTAGTTCACAACCAAATGGAAATAAACTCCAATATTCATCGTGATTCAGTTCTTCATTTGGCTTAACTTCTTTATATTCACCTAAAGTTTCTAATTCCATGAATAAGTCTTTAGTATAAGTTTCATAGTTAACGTTGTTATCAGTATAAACTGCATTCTCGATTCGATCGAATTTCTTAACAAGAACATCTTCCTTTGTAAGATATAAAATACGACCCTTGTTTAATTTCATTCCGACTTTATAAGCTAATGGGTTTCCTGGTTCCATTCTTAGAGAGAAAAATTTATCTCCATAATAAGCTCTTGGATCATTATTCTTTGCTCCAAAATTCCATAAAGAATAATACCTTTGCGGGTTAAATCCAGTTTCATTATTAGGTAAAGGTATTATTTCTAATCCAGGTCCTTTACACATTGATAATGACCAACAAGCCATTTTCTTATTTTCATTTGACAGATTCTTTATTTTATTACTAACTTTAATAAGGTTATCTGCTTGAAATTCTAGGCTGAAAACTAGTTGAATATTAGTTCCAACTTGTGGTTTTTGAACCAAAGTTATTTTATTTCCTTCCACCTGATAGGTAATAGGATCGTTATCAGGATAATAGGTTGCGTAGTTTTCTGGACTCTTCCATAGTCGATGACCACCATAACTATGCCAAGTAGCACCTTTGAAGAAGATTTCATCCTGATCCTTAGTCTTAACAGAAACCAAATCGTTTAAATCTTGAAAAAGAATGTTCTCTCCACCCAATCTTCTAAAACTAATAATTCTTGGGCCAATATCAAGAGTTGCGATAATTTCTAAAGTACCATTATCAATTTTTAAACACTTACCATATTTCTTATAGTCTATTTTTTCGCAGTTTAAGCTCATAAAATCCTCCTTGTAATTACTGTAATTATATCATATATTAACAATATAAAAAATGGAAAAAGGAAGAAATTATCTTCCTTTTCTTAATCTTTTATCAATTATTCTTTGACGTTCAATTTCTCTTTGTTTATTAAATCTATTTAACCTAATAACTTTAAGATATTGTTTATATCTTTCAAAATCTAATTCGCCAGTTTGTAAACTCTTTTGTACTAAACATCCCGGTTCTTTATTGTGTGTACAATCTTTATAATAACAGCCTTCACTTAATGACTGAATATCTTCGAAACTTCCTTCTGACACAAAATATGACGATACAATACGTATTCCAGGTGTATCTATTACTTTTCCACCAGCTTTTAAGTGTATTAGTTCTCGATTTACAGTTGCGTGTCTGCCTTGTGCATCAGATAATCTAATTAATTTAGTTTTAAAATGCTCTTCTCCAATTAATTTATTGATAACTGTAGATTTTCCTACTCCACTACTTCCTATAAATACAGCTGTGTTTTCCGCTATTACATTTTTTAGGTTTAGTATGTCTATGTCATTATAGACAGTAATCGCTATTATCTCATTATTTGTCAACGTTTTAGTTTTGTTTATATACTCTTCTATATCTTCACATAAGTCTTTTTTAGTTAATAGAATAACTGTTTTGAAATTAGAATCATAGGTCAATGTTAGAAAATTTCTAAGTTTTCTTAGATTAAAATCTTCATTCAAAGACATACAAATAAATACAATATCAACATTAACGGCTAATATTTGTCTTTCTTGTACAAATCCTACATCTAATCTGTCTAATACAGATGTTCTTTCACATATAGATTCTATAATACCAAAGTTTTCATCAACAGCTCTATATTTAACAAAATCGCCAATCTGTGGAAAATCACTTTTTAGATAGTTCATGTATTTGAATCTACCACTGACTTCCATCATGGTTTTATTTTCATTATGTTCCACTAAATATCTTTCTTTGTATACAGCAATTGCTTGACCCAATAAAAGAGAATTCTCTTTCTGTTTACTAATCAATATATATCTCCTTTCTTGTTAAGATTAGATACATCAGTGCAAACAAAAAGGACCGCAAATGGGCCCTCATAAATTATATAATAAGGTTTATTTGCTTATTGATGTATCTTCAGTTTTAAAATTTAATGTTCCCATCATAATACATCACTCCTTCTTTGAATCTATACAAATAATACTATATCTGGGGATAATTGTTAATTTATTTTTTCAGTTGATAAGTTGCATAAGTGATTGTAGTATCAGTGTTTTTGGCTGCTTCATCTACAAATCCACTAAACTTAAATCCCAATTTAATAGCAAGACCTAATGAAGGCTTGTTATTTTTATCTGTCCAGATATCAAATACAGTAAACCCTAACTCTTCATAGCAAAAATCAATAGTTTTATTTAAGACCTCATACATATATCCCTTACCTCTATGCTCTGGATATATTGTATAACCAAATTCGATTGAGTTAACTTCATAGTCAACATTCCATGCGGATAGGGTTCCAACTGGTTTGTCTGACTTTTTATCACAAATCATCCAAAACAGCGAAGTTTCTAAGTGATCTTTAAACATTCTTTTGAAAAACACTTCAACATCTGCTTTTGTTTCTGCAACTTTGTAGTCAGCGAACTCAAAGTTTTTAGGGTTTTTCAAATAATTGAATTGATGCTCATAATCACTTGGTTTAGGCGCTCTTAAGATTAGTCTTTTAGTATTAAGTTCTTTATATTTAAGTTTACCCATTGCTCCGCCTCCGCTTGATGCTCTTTGTAATAAATACTATTGCTATAATGATAGTTATAAATATTGATGTGAATTTCAAAGTTGTTAGTATTCCACTCATAGTCGATAAAAATGACCCTACACCTATACTTAGGTGAAAATCAATAATTAGGTTTTCAAATAAATCACATAACATCGCTAATACTGGCAATAACATTAAATATTTAAATTTATTTTTTCCTTCGATAAATCTATCTAAGATGAGAACTAAAAGTGGGTAAAACGTTACTATGAATAAATAGTCAATACTATGTAATATTCGGTAATATCCGATTTGAGCAGCTGATATACTTTCTAATGCTGATACAAACTTATCCCCTGAATAATATAATAGTAAATCAAGCATATATTCGCTATTGAAATCAGATAACAATCCAAATACTTTCGTGCCCATTAATATGTAACAAAAAGCACTGATAACTAGAAGTATTCTAAATATCCGTTTTGTATTGTATCTATGTATAAAGTTCATCAGTTTTTGTAACATATTCATCACCTCTAACAATTATTATATATTATTTGTGATTAATTTGGTAAAAAATAAAAGGATTCTCGTTAAAGAATCCTTATTTTCTATAAATTATTATTTTTAACTCTCTCTATTAACTCAATAACCTTAATTTTTATTAAATCACGAGTTACTTCAAAAGCTACTTTAGGTCCACCACTAGGGTCATCTAATCCCCAATCCTCACGGTGTTTAGCAGGGATATATGGGCATTCTACTCCACAACCCATAGTAATTAAAATATCAAATTTATTGGGAATAGCATCTAGTAATTTACTAGTAGCATGACTCATATCAATACCTAAATCTTCCATTACTTTAATAGCCATAGGTTTTGGTTTGCTATATTTTTTTGTACCTGCTGAATAGATATTAAATGATTCACTAGCTAGGTATTTTAGAAAACCTTCTGCCATTATGCTTCGACAACTATTATGAGTACATATAAAAGCAATTGTTTTTTTCATGATAAAATGTCCCCCACTACTATAATGCTATATCATCTAATTGGGTAAAATGACTCTAAATGTTGTTAATCCATCTACGTTATCAAAGTTGATTTCACCTTTAAGTTTGTCAACTATTTTTTTTGTTAATGTCAACCCAACTCCAGTTGAACCTTCATTTCTTGCTTTATCAGCTATATAGAACAGTTGAAAGACTTTTTCATAATCTTCGGTTGGAATTATTTGTCCACTATTACTAATTGATAATTGTAGTTTATTATCTATATTTTTTAGTGAAATTTTTATCTCTTCTGACTCATCGGAAAACTTAATAGCGTTACTTAGTAGATTTAAAATTATTTGATAGGTTAACTCCTTATTGCTTTTGATATGTATTTCGTCTAATTCTAGATCAAAGGTAAGGTTCTTTTCTTCCCAAATTAATTGTGCCATTTGAATGATATTTCGGATTTGTTCAGCGAAATTATATTCATCGTCTTTGCTGATAATTGAAGTGCTATCTATTAATGATATCTGTAACATATTGTTAGCTAAATTAGATAATCTGGTGCTTTCACTCATGATGATATCTAGATAGTTCTGTCTTTCTTCACCTGATAAATCACTGTTTTCTAGTAATTCTGCGTATCCTCTTATTACTGATAATGGAGTCTTAAACTCATGTGAAAAATTCCTGACGAATTCCTTATTTAGGTACTCATTTGATTTGAGTTCTTTTGTCATTAAATTAAAATTTGATGATAGATTCGCTATTTCATCTTTGCCTTTGGTGTCCAATTCGAAATCATAATCACCGGCCATTACGCTTACTGTTGCTTTATCTATATCTTTAACTCTTTTAACAATGAAATGATTAAAAGCTGTTGTAAAGACTAATAACGTAAGTGCCAACATAATTAGAACAGCAATAAAGAAATTGTCTTCGGTCATGGTTTCGTGAAAATTACTACCAATAATAAATGTAAATATAACTCTAGCTATTGCTCCAGATATAAACATTGTTCCCATAGAAATCATAATTACTTTTCCACTTAATTTTTTCATTTGATCACCGCCTTGTAACCTAATCCTCTTACAGTTATGATTTCATAATCAATTGTGATTACTTTTTCTCTAAGTCTTTTTATATGTGTATCTACTGTTCTTTCATAACTTTCATTATCAAATCCCCATATTTCATTCATTAATTGTTGCCTTGTGAATATTTGACTAGGAGATGCTAGCAATTTATATAACAAATTAAATTCTTTAATAGTTAGGACTATCTGTTTATCCAATACCAAACATGACTTTGCATTATAATCAAGGTGAATGTTTTTTAGGTTTAACACACTTTCACTAACAATTTTATATCTTCTTAGTAGTGCCTTAACTCTAAGAATTAATTCCTTCATATTAACAGGCTTGACCATATAATCATCGGCCCCACTACTAAATCCTTTTTCTTTGTCGTGATAGGAGTCAAGCGCTGTTAACATTATAATTGGAATATTGTCATTCGAGTACCTTACTTTTTTTACGAGTGAATTACCATCAACATAGGGCATCATAATATCAGTTACAATCAAATCTATATGTATATTTTCAAAAACCTCATAGGCTTCACTTCCATTTTCTGATTGTATGATTTCATAGCCATATTTTTCTAAATTTTTAGCTATAATATGCCTTAGATGAATATCGTCTTCTACGACTAGTATTTTCAACATGTAATCACTCCTTTATTATATTTATTCTGTTCTTAATGCAATTACTGGATCTTTATTCGCCGCTATTTTACTAGGTATTATTCCTGATATTAATGTCAATGCACTACTTAAAAGTATTAACCCGGTTGCGCTATATATACTTAATGTTGCAAAGCCAGATATTCCTAGTAGATTTTCTAATATTATGTTTACCGGTATTTGCAATAACAAATAGATTAATATACCGAATACTCCAGCACCTAACCCAATTAATAGAGTTTCAGCTGTAAAGATTCTTGATATATCTTTTTTTCTTGCACCTAAACTTCTCATAATACCGATTTCTTTGGTTCTCTCTATTACTGATACATAGGTGATTATACCAATCATAATTGAAGAAACTACTAAACTAATTCCTGCAAATGCCCCTAGAATTATTGTAATTGTACTAATCATTCCTGATATTGTAGTTGATATTGTTTCTGCTAAATCTGTGTAAATAATTGTATCTTCATCTGCTAACCCAACATTATAAGTATCTAAATAACTTTTAATCTCATCTTTTGATTCAAATGATACTGGGTAGATTTGAATCCCTGTAGGTGTTGAGTCTCCACCAATATTTTGCATAACTAAATCGTAGGCTACTTGTTCGTTAAATCCCATACCTGTTAATACATTCATAGTAGGATCAGCTATTTGTGCTAATACTATATCTGAATTGCTTGAATCTTCAAGGAGGTAGTCTGTTAACATTGTTGTATAACCAATACCTTCACTTAACACTTCGCTTGAAGCATCTTCATTAACTCTTAGTATACCAACTATAGATAAAGTGATTGAATCTAAGTTTTCATACATACTCTCTAGGTCAGACCCATTTACAAATACATCGCCTACTTGATTATAGTATACATTATTTGGAATTACCTTAAAGTCTTTACCTATAAAATCAGAGAAAGTATAGTCTTCTTCTATATCATAGCCAAGAGCTTCAAGAGTTGTTACGTCTAGTTGGTTCATATTATCAACAACTAAAACAACTTCGTTGTAATTGGTAGGATAACTACCTTCTAGTATATCATATTGTGACTCTACAAATTCTTGATTGTTAGGTAATTCATTAACAACTGAATTTGAACCAAACATGCTCATAAAGCCACCACCACCAGCTGACTCAACTTTGTTAAATGACCCATTATTTGCTTCGGTGATCATTTGAATAGAAATTGATCTTGTGTATGCAATAGAATTATATAAAGTTGTGTCCATATCATCTATGTGACTCATTATATCTTCGGTGAAAACGTTAGTATGAACAACTGTGTTTTGGTCTTCATTAAAAGAGTAAATAATCGATTCATTCGGGAACTCTAGTGCTTCTTGATCATCATTATTCATAAATGCTCCAGGTCCGCCACTGCTTCCGCCCATGGTAGTAGCTATAACTTCGCTATTTATGCTAATAGGGAATCCAGCTAAGCTATCGCTTTGAATATCATTAACATAGTTTGTCATACCAGCTGATATCGCTAAAACTAGAGCTATCCCAATAATACCAATACTACCAGCTAATGTTGTAATTAAAGTTCTACCTTTTTTTGTTATTAGATTCTTAAAACTTGTTCTTATTGCTGACATAAACGACATTGAGGTCTTACTGTTAACTAGGTTTCCGCCTACTTTTACGTCGCCATTAGCAGGGTTAGAATCACTTAAAATTTCTCCATCAAGTAGGTTGACAATTCTATCACTATATTTATTTGCGATTTTTGAATTATGGGTAACCATAATTACTAAACGATCTCTACTAATTTCTTTAATTAATTTCATAATTTGACTAGAAGTTTTACTGTCAATTGCTCCAGTAGGTTCATCGGCTAAAAGAATTTTAGGATTATTAACAAGTGCTCTCGCAATTGCTACTCTTTGCATTTGTCCACCTGATAATTGATTTGGTTTTTTATAAACCTGATCTTTAAGTCCTACTTCTTCTAATACTTTTATCGATCTTTCTTTTCTTTCTTTACTACTTACTCCTGATAAAGAAAGTGCCATCTCAACATTTTCTAATACAGATAAATGAGAGATTAAATTATAGTTTTGGAAAACAAACCCTATCGTTGTATTTCTATAGGCATCCCAATCATTATCCTTATATAGTTTAGTAGATTTGCCATCTATCAATAAATCACCTGAAGTATATTTATCTAGTCCCCCGATGATATTTAACATTGTTGTCTTACCACAACCAGATGGTCCTAGTATCGAAACAAACTCATTTTTTCTGAACTTCAAGTCCACATTTTTTAATGCTTCTACTGTTGTATCACCAACATAGTAATTCTTGCTTAAATTCTTTAATTCTAACATTATTTTATTCCTTCTTTCATTTTTTAATTGATTTTGGGTTTTAAATCCAAACATATTATAAAAAATGAATTTGAACTGAATGTGAAATAATTAAATTTATTTAGAAAAGTTTGATTGACTAATAAAAACATAGGGTATATAATACCGTTAGAGTTATATGAGCGAGTAGTAATATAAGGAGGACACAATGGGTATTCAAGTTATTTTAAAGATGGTGGCCGATAGAAACCGTTTAAGGATTATTAATATAATAAAGGATAATGCATTATGTGTTGGCGAGATTCAAACCTTACTAGGAACAACTCAGTCAAATACATCCAGACACTTAGAAAAGCTTAAATCAAGTGGTTTAACTGATTATTACAAGGATGCTCAGAGAATTTTTTATTTTATTAAAAAGGACGTATTTATAAAATACAGATTTTTTAATGATTTAGTTTATATAGACACATTAAAAGATAATCAATTTATTCAAGACGCTGAGCGCTTAGAGAAATACAAAGCAAGTGGATTGAATTGTGAAGACTTGCGAAGTATCGGTTTTGATTATAATAAAATAATTTTTTAGTAAGTAAAAGACACATTAATGGAGCAATTAGGTAAATTATGAATATATATATTATGGGAGCTATAATTTTAATTATTGCTATTACAATGGCGATGGTTGGCAAAGGTGGCGGTAACTTTTATGTAATCGCAATGGTTTTTGGTGGTTTAGCAATGCATCAAGCAGCGTCAACCTCTCAAGCAATAATGCTAGGTACCAGTTTAGCAGCAATGCTTATATTTAGTAAAAATAAAAAAGTAGATTGGAAGTTGGCGTTGATTATCGACCCTCCTACTGATATCATGGCTTTTGTTGGCGGTTATTATGCTGGTAAAATTGAAGGAGATACACTAAAAATAATTTTTGCAGTCATATTAATTTTAGTTTCAATTTTTATGTTTATAAACGTAAAAGAGAAACCCCATGTTGAAAAGCATAAATTCGGTTATTGGAACAGAACATTCAATGGTCATAGTTATACGGTTAATCTTTGGTTGACAATCCCCTTAACTGCATTAGTTGGACTATTTGCAGGAGCTGTAGGAATTAGTGGTGGAGCGTTCAAAATTCCTTTAATGGTAATGCTGTGTGGAGTACCAATGGGAATAGCAATTGGAACATCTAGTGCGATGGTAGCTGTAACAGCATTAATGGGTTTGCTAGGGCATAGTATTACTGGTGGTTTTGATTTTATGTTTGCATTACCATTAATCGCTTTAGCTATTGTTGGTGGGATATTTGGCAGTAAATTCGCTTTAAAAAGTAAACCAGTAAATCTTAAAAAAATCTTTGCATTTACTAATTTGGCAGCGGGAATAATTATGTTAATCAATATCATTATATAAAAAAACTAGTTTAGTTTCATACTAACCTAGTTTTATTTTTTTATATTAATCCGAGTTCTTGAATTGTTACTTTTGGTTTAGAGAAAACAAATGTTTTTGGTTTAAACGTAATTTTATATTTTCTACCTGGACTTAGTGAGTAAGTTTCATTGTACTTGAAAGACTCACCATTCAAATATGGTACTCCAAAATGTAAAGTGAATTTTGGTTGTAATTTTAAAGTTAATTTATCTTCCACCATTTTATATTTATCAACTTCGTTTATAACAATATTTGGAAAAGAATTAATCATAAATTGATCTTTTCTACTTAAAAACTTAAATTCAACTATTACTTCTGTCATTACATCAACTGTTTCAATATTTTGAGCTTCTTTAGGCTCAAGGTTTTCTTCACCATAATGTTTTGCTTCATTTCTCGAAAACTTTTTAGCAACAAAATACAAAACTAAAATTACTGCAGCAAACGTTAAAAATCCGGGCATATTCCACACTCCTTAATGATAATTTTTATTTATTCTATCATAAAAATAGGCAAGTTTACAAGCGAATTCCTTATATCTTAATAAAAATATGTTTTATTTCCCTAATCCCAACGTCTAGGATCACCTTTTATAGTATCTAGAAATTTCATATCTTCTTCTTCAATTTCGAAATCTAACTCGGTATTTTGAATTATTCTATTTTCATGCGTAGATTTAGGTAGTGGAGCTACACCTTTTTGCAATAAGTACCTCAAACATATTTGCGCAGATGAAACCTGATATTTATCAGCAGTTTTCTTTATGTCTTCATTAGTAAGAAGGTATCCAATTCCAAGTGGTGAATAGGCTTCAATAAATATATTTCTTTCTTTGCAGAAATTGATTGTCTCAGATTGGTCAATACCGATGAAATATCCGATTTGATTTGCATGTGGAACAATTTCACAGTTATTTAGAATATTTTCTATATCTTTTGGAGCAAAATTGGATACTCCAATTGCTCTAATTTTTTTCTTTAGATAAAATTCTTCTAATACTTTGTAAACTTCTACATTCCCTTTACTATAATCTTTACCCATTTCATTCCAAGGCCAAGGAGCATGAATTAAATATAAGTCTATATAATCTACCCCTAGAAGCTCTATTGATTTTAGGAATGTAGCTTTAGCTTCTTCATATTTTTTTATCTCAGCTGGTAGTTTAGTGGTAATAAATATTTCAGTTCTAGGAATCCCTGAGTCTTTAATGGCTTTTCCAACACTTTCTTCGTTTTGATAAGCAGCTGCTGTATCGATATGTCTATAGCCATTTTTTAATGCTAAGGCAACTGATTTATAGGCTTCTTCTCCTGATTTAACTTGCCAAGTACCAAAACCAACTTTGGGAATTTTTACTCCATTGCTTAGTTCATAGCTTTTTTGATATTCTTTCATGATTATCTCACTTTCTTCATAAATTCTTTAAGTTCATTTGTTTTAGGTTCATCCAACATTACTGGTAATCCGTGTTCATAGATTTTTCCATCATACATAAAAATTACGTAGTCAGCAAAATCTCTAACGAAACTTAGTACATGGGTTACAAATATGAATTCTTTTCCTGAATCTCTTAACTCCTCGACAGCAGTTAAAACTTCATGCGTTAATATTGGATCTAATGATGAAGTTGGTTCATCAAGAAATATAATATCAGGATCAATACTAAGAGCTCTAGCTATAGAAGCTCTTTGTGCTTGCCCACCAGAAACGTTTTTAGGTAATTTATGTGTTTGATCATGGAGATGTAAAAGGTTTAAATATTTAAGTGCCATCGCTTCAGCTTCTACTTTGGTTTTTCCACGAGTTTTTTCTAGAACAAGGGTTATATTTCTTAAAAGAGATAAATGTGGAAAGAGATTATGGTTTTGAAAAACAAACCCAACTTTCTTTTTATATGCTTCTTCGTTAACATTCATTTCATTTATGAATACATCACCATTAGTTGGTTTCTCCATACCGGACATTATTCTAATCAAGGTTGATTTACCTGAACCAGAGACACCTATTATAGCTATGGATTTATATTTATTTAATTCAAATGTTAAGTCGTGTAAGACTTCTACTTCGTATGTATGTGATAGATTTTTGAGTTCTAATTTCATAATGACCACTTCCTTTCAACAAGTTTTGAAAATTGTGATAGCGGAATGGTTATTATTAAATATAACACCCACATCAAAATATATCCTTCAACATAGGCAAAACTACCATATTGAGCTAATAATATATTATAGTAGAGTTCATTAAATGATAAAACATTTAATAGCGCACTACCTTTAATTATCAATGAAAAATTGTTCATCATCGGCGGCATTAAAATCCTTATTACTTGTGGGATAATAATATACCTGTATTTTTGATAAGATGTGAACCCAAATAAGTCCATCGCCATATATTGTTCTTCAGATATACTTGAAAAAGCAGATTTAAATACATTTTTCATATATGGGGACATATAAATAATTAGAGCTATCGTTCCCATTACAATCCGATTATAGGTGTTGAATGCTGGACCAATTAGAAAAGCCGATATAATTATTAATACTAAAAGTGGGGTCCCATATATTATTTCTGTAAATACATCTACAATTGCATTAAAATATTTAATTTTTGATTTTGATAGTAAATATAATATAAATCCTAACACTAGACTTCCAAGCAAAGAAATAATTGATACAATGATCGTATTTAAAAATCCTTTTGAAATTAAACTAGTGTATTCACTGTATGGAGCAAATGAAAAATCAGTAGCTTGACGCAATACTATAAATACCATAAAAGCAAGAACGGTTAGTATTGCGAGTGTGTAGGATATTATATTATTCAGCTTATTCTTCTGTGTAGAATTCAAGTCCATACCTTCCTAAATCTTCTAACAAAACAGCGTCCCATTTTGTGGCTAACACTTCATATAATCCACCAGTTTGGTTAAATGTGGCTATAAATGCATTTGCCTGTGCTAATAGATCTGCATTACCTTCTTTGACAGCCATCCCAATAGGACTAGAGACGAAAGCGTCCCATACTACTATAGTAGTTGTTGAATTTGCATTAAATCCATCTACGACCGGATTAGCGCTCATTAACAGAATGTCTGAAGTTCCTTGGGCTATTGATTCAACAGCAGTTCCTAAATCCGTAGCTGATATAACATCTTTTCCATAGTCTTCAGGAATTGTAGTCGATACTTGAGATGCAATTCCTACAAATTGAGCATCTGTTATCGCTAGTAAATCTTCTACTGATGAATTCTCATCTATGTTGTTTGCTTCAGCGAAATCTTTATTAACTAAAGAAATGATTTTGAAATAGAAATATGGATTAGAAAAATCCACTGCTTGTTCTCTTTCTTCGGTAATGCTCATTGAAGCAATAGCTATATCAATTTCTCCTGAGTTGATAGCCGGTATTAAAGCGGCGAAGTTAGTATTTACTATTTCTACTTCTCTTCCGATGAATTCTCCAAACGCTAGTGCCACATCAACACTGATACCTTTTGGGTTTACTTCAGAGTCAATAGTTTCGAATGGTGGATATCTTAGGTCCATTCCTACTTTTAACACCTCTAAAGTAGTGGTGCTATCACTATTTGTTGTTGTTTTTGTTGTTTCTTGACTACATGCTGATAATATTGCTATAGAAAGTATTAAAGCAAATATCAGTATTAATTTTTTCATATTGTTCTCCCTATATATAATTTTTATTATATCTATGATACCATACATATATTCAAAATAAGTGTGTGTTGCTTGAAGGATTAGTATTAGTAAATATATAAAAAATGCTGGGTCTTTATCCCCCAGCATTTATAATTACTTTAATTTTAACATACTTTAAAAGCCTGTTTCTAGCTTTATATGATAATTTAAGCAGCTCTTTTTCTAACTCAAATATTTTGTCTTGTTTATCTATGCTTAATCTCTTTATTTCCTTAGCTGCCTTATTATCACTGAGCCTTTCAGATATTTTATCTTTTGACAATTTATTAAAGCCAGATATTTGATTAATCTTCTTGAATACTTGTAAGAATTCAGGTTCACCGACCATATCGAGAAATTTTTCTGTATCTTCCAAAAAATAACAAAATTTAGTATTATAAAACATTTGCATACCACCTATTCTCATTGTGAAAAACAAATCATCTAATAAATATACTGCTTTAAATAGAATTTCCAAAGAATCATAATTAAAAGTATCTCCAAAGTTTTCATCCTTTGTTTTTATTAAAACATAGTCTTCTATCATGCTTATTAAGAATTTAGTAGGCATTTCATTCAATAAATCAAAATCTAATTTTATCTCAGTATAAAATTCTTCTAAATCCTCAAGTATATTATATTTATTTGCATTTCTTAAAGACTGATATTTTTTAGTTTTATAGAATTTTAGTAATTGTTTAGCGGTTACACTTTTTGACATACATATCTCCAATAATAGTGACTTAGTAATATTATACTTAATAAATGAAAAGTTTTAAATAGGCGCATTAATATTATAGGTTATTTATTCAAAATATCCTTGATCATATCAACATCCTTGTCTCCTCGTCCTGATAGATTAACTACTACAATTTTATCCTTTGATAATGTAGGTACTAATTTAATTGCTTCAGCAATTGCATGACTTGACTCAATTGCGGGTATAATCCCTTCTATTTTAGCTAGTTCAAGAAAAGCATCAATCGCTTCTTGATCGGTTGCGCTATGGTAATCCACACGATTTATTGATTCTAAATAAGCGTGTTCAGGACCAACTCCAGGATAATCTAGGCCAGCTGAAATAGAATAAACAGGACTAATCTTACCTGCATCATCAAATATAACTTTAGTGTTCATTCCGTGAATAACGCCTTCTTTTCCAAGAGTCATTGTCGCAGCGTTTTTGTCTGTTTCAAGACCTTTACCAGCAGCTTCAACTCCAATCATTTTTACCTGTTTGTCAGCTATAAAATCAGTGAATAATCCAATCGCATTACTACCACCACCTACACAGGCAACTAAGTAATCTGGAAGCCTGCCCTCAGCTTCTAATATTTGTATTTTTGCTTCTTCTCCGATGATTTTTTGAAACTCCTTAACCATTGTTGGATAAGGATATGGTCCTACAACTGAGCCTAAAAGGTAAAATGTATCATCTATTCTTTCTACCCATTTACCTATTGCATAGTCTACTGCATCAGCTAGAGTCGCTGTACCTTGTTCAACAGCGGTTACTTTCGCTCCTAACATTTCCATTCTGAAGACATTTAATTTTTGTCTCTCCATATCGATACGACCTTGAAATATTTCGCATTCCATACCAAATAATGCCGCAGCTGTAGCTGTAGCAACCCCGTGTTGTCCGGCTCCTGTCTCAGCTATAACTTTTGTTTTACTCATACGTTTAGCTAATAATATTTGGCCAATGGTATTATTAATCTTGTGCGCTCCCATATGATTTAAGTCTTCTCTTTTAAGATAAATCTTTGCACCACCGTATTTTTTTGTAAGTCTTTCTGCATAGTACAATGGGCTAGGCCTTCCTACAAAATTCTTTAAATAATACATGTATTCTTTTATAAAACTTTCATCTTTAATTGCTTCTTTGAAAGCTGTTTCTAATTCATTTAATGCACTTACTACTTCTGGTGGAACAAATTGTCCCCCAAATCTTCCAAATTCATAATTCATTTTATTAATCTCCTTTAGTTTGTATTTGTTTGATTTAGTGTAATATAACCAATTTTCTTCAAGGTCCCATATAATTTCCTCCTAAAATATAAAAAAGCCCCTACACAAAAATGTGTAGAGGACGTATAAACGTGGTGCCACCTCATATTTAGTTTCACAAAGAAACTCTTAGTTTAAGTACAATCATACTCTAGCTCTATAACGGGAGCTCCCGTAACACCCTACTTACTTCAAGTGTTCTCTCTTAGGACCATTCAACAATAACTCTATTACTAGTTTCCACCCACACTAGTTCTCTATAAATAGTTTTATAGCATACTATTCCTAATCAACGATTTGTTTTGACCATTATATACTGTACAAAAACTTTTGTCAACAGACTATATGATATAAATTATATAATCTGTGAAATTAAGTGTGCATATACACAATTCATCAATTTTTTGAAATAAGTATATTATTCTCTTGTGTTTTCAGTGAATATTTATTCATAAATGACAATCTCTTAAGAATGGCTATAAATAGATAAAATATTACTATATATATAAAAATATATTTAAAAATTACTATTGTTTATGTTTTCGAGACAAAATACTTGACAAATGTTTTACTATTTAGTAGAATAACGTTAGTTAATAGCAAAACTAGCGAAAGTTAGTGACGCAAAACTATAGGGCCTTCCGATAGGATGGTAGCCAGTTGCCGTTATCTTTTAAAAGATAAGGGTATTTTTTTTACCCAAAAAAGTAAAACGATTTTAAGATCTAAAAAGTCTCAAAAGCAAAATAAGAATAAATATACAAAAGCCAAAATCGGAGTGATCCGGTGACGGAAAACTACAGGGTCTCGTTGAGATAGCCAGTTGCCATCATCATCCTTTTTGGCTTTTTTTTGTGTCTTTAAATCAAAACGAAAATAAATAAAAAATAAAAAAATAAAAAACGGAGGATTTAAATTATGTTTAAGAAAATTATCGCAGCAATCGCAGTAGCATTAGTATTAAGTGGAACAGCATTAGCGTTCTCATATTGGGACAACTTATCTCAAACTCAAAACGAAACACTTACAATCGGTGAAGGTGTAACATTAGAAGTTGCAGCTGTCGCAATAGCTCCAGTTGGTAAAGTTTTAGTACCTGCAGGTGTAGTGTTAAAAACTAACGACGTTGAATCAATCACGTTAACTTATAATGTAGCATTAGATACTGCTGCTTTAGCAGATCTAAATTTAGCTGTCGCAGCAAGTAATATTCTTATTGGTGGATTAGCTGACAATGCTGGGTTAGTTACAGTAGGTGTAAGTCAAGCGGCTGCCACAGTAAACGATGCAAATGTACTTGTTACTGTCACAGTTACATTGGCACAACCTGCAGACGTAGGCGTTTATGACGATATCATTAACCAAGCAATCACATTTACATTAACTTTCACAGCAACACAATAATTTATTAGCATAAACTAACAAAAATTATTAACAAAAAAATAAAAAATAGAAAAGGGAGAATTATAAAAATGAATAAGAGAATAATAGCAGTTTTAGCTTTAGCAGTATTTTTACTAGGATCAACAGTTGTGGCATACTCATATTGGGATAACCTACGACAAGATACAACTAACTCATTAACATTAGGTGAAGGTGTTAGACTTGAAGTCCCAACATCTGTTCAAGACTCTAGAGCACTTGTTCCAGTTGGATCATTCTACGCTGATTATGCCGCTGATTATACAACATCATATGTGTTCGAGTATACTCTAGGTTTAGAAGCTGATTTAACAACTGGTATGGAAGCAGATTTAGCTGTAGATATTACTAACTTCGCAGTTGGTGGAACATCATTTCTTTTCAACACTACTGGAGAACTATTCACTATCACTGTAGGATCTGACTCAGGTGCTGGAACTGAAGCTGGCGGTGTTTGGAGTTTCACAGATGCATTCACAGATGGAGTAGATGAATCAGTTGTTGTTACAATTACAATTACTTTAGCTGACGATGGAGCAACTGGATTTGATTCAACCGATTACGAAGCAGTTGCAGCAAAAGCAGCAACATTTGCTTTAGGATTTGAACTTACAAATAGTGCAAGCTCTGCAGCACCAGCTACACCTTTACAATAATAAAACAAAATTTAGTTAATATATTAAAATATTAGTCAATACGAATTAGGGAGATAATTTTGAAAAAGGAAAACAATAGTAAACCAACAAAAAAAGTACATAATAACGTGTATCGTTGGGTGCGTTTCTTGATCAGCATCTTTCTAATTCTAGCTATTGGTTATGTTATGCTCAACTATGTTCCGTTTATCGCGAAGTACGATGCATTTGTTATTGGATCTGGAAGTATGGAGCCGGTTATTATGACTGGTGACGCAGTTATCGTCGATACAAATGTTTCATTAGATGAATTAAAAGAAGGAGATATTATAGCCTTCTATGCGGATATCCAAGGTGATGAGACTAAAGAAGTGATTATTCATTATCTTTATTCTATATCTGAGGAAGATGGTATTAGAGTATTTAACTCTAAACCTGCAGTTAGTGATAACATAGACAATTGGGACTTATTAGATGAAGATATTGTAGGTATTCATGTATTAACAATTCCTAAGGTAGGATCATTCTTATTATTTGCACAATCGACTATTGGCCGAATTGTACTTATATTGGATATTGTTATTATATACATTGTTGTAGAAACCTTTTCTGAATCTAAGAATTCAAAGAAGAAAAAAGAAGAAAATGAAATAATTGAAAAGTCTGAAGACACTGAATAAGTGCTTCATTCTTAATGTCTACAGAAGAAAAGCTGAATAACCAGAAAGGAGTGAAACTCATGTCTAAAAATAATATATTTATTAAAATCGCAATAATTATTGTCTTATTTGTGAGTTTTTCATCAGTCATTATGGTTAGTTATGCTTTTTGGGATGGTTTAACAGATGATCAAGCAGAAACTGTTCCAGTTGGCGATTGGGGTATACCAATTACTACTGCTCAAGAGTTCTATAATTTTGCTTCAAAAATAGATAGTATGGCATCAGATAGGTATTATGTGTTTAATGATATCGATTTTACAGGATTTATTTGGGAATATACAGATACATCTACTGTTACCACTTTTAGAGGTACTCTTGACGGGAATGGAAAAACTTTAAGTAATCTTACTATTTACACTAATAGTAGTACTTATCAATATATTGGTATTTTTCCTCAAATGGAAGGTGGATCTGTTTACAATTTAACCCTTTCTAATTTTGATATTAGCTTAGGTTCAACTGCACTTGCAGGAAGCGCACTTATGGCCGGCTTAATTACAGGAAATGCTTATGGGTTAACAAATATCATTAGTAATATCACAATTACTAATGGGGGTGTTCGCGGAACCAGTGATTTAGGAACTGGTGGTTTAGTTGGTTCTGTTAGTAATTCTACTACTATTATTGATATTGATAATATAAAGGCGACTAATCTTAGAATATTCAGTATAAACACTTATTCAGGTGGATTAGTAGGCAATATAGGATCTAGTGGTGCTCAGGTTAATATCTCAGACATTGATATTGAGGGTGAAGTATTTTCAAGTGCAAGATTATCATATACAGGTGGTATTGTTGGAGGAATAATCGGCGGTGGAATTCTATCAATTGATAGAGCTATAGTTGAAATGACTTCACAAAACACCTTGGAAACAAGTATTTCATATTTGGAATATTCTCAAAAATATCTTGGTGGATTTATTGGCTACAATCAATCTACTAGTACAGATGTAATAATTGCAGACGCTTTCTTTACAGGGAGTTTGATTTCTGATGCCAAACAAAATTCTGCCTATGTAGGTACAGCTATTGGTAGAGATGGTGGTTCAGAAACTCTGAATAGAACATTTTATTCTATGGTAGAATTCAGAACTAAAAAAGGTCTAATTGACTATATCCCTAATAATCCTACTGGTGTAATGACAACTTTAGTTAATCAATCTACTATGCCAATTGTGTCTTGGTGGAACAATTTCGCTATCGAATTTGACAACGCTAACGATTTGTGGGTACAAGATATTTCAACTGGTAGATTATACTTAATAAGATAATAAATTAAAATACAAAACATTCGTTTCGGTAATATGTCCGAAATGGATGTTTTTTCTATTAATATAGATTCATAAAGTGCTTCCAAACTTATTATTATTTTCTAGAAAATGCTTGATTTAAATTGAAAAAATGGTATATTACTAGTATCAAAGACAAAGCATTACAAGTTTTTTTCATGATCTTGTATGAATGCTTGGTTTGATAAAGCTAAACCCGGAGCAATCCGGCGGCAGAAAACTATAGGGTCCCTCTGGGATTGCCAGTTACCTTACTACACATTCATAGGAGCGATTATTATGAGAAAAATAATGCTGTCTTTTTTTGTTTTACTTTCTCTACTTTTGGGCACAATGTATGCATACCAACAGTGGCAGGAACAAGGAACAAACATTGACTTTAGTAACGTTAGCGCGTTAAGCCAAACGTCGAAAATTATAACATTATCAGCACCATCAGGTAAAACATTAGTTCCAAATGGGGCGATATTAGGAATGAATGATGTCAATGTCATTTATTACACTTATCAAATAAATTTAGATGAAGAACATAGTCTTAATGTCATGGCTAGCAACGTAACCTTCAATAAAAATAATACTACTTTTAGCGATACTGATGGTATGCTTATGTTTGAATTTGATATAGAAATGATTGGTGACAATTTCGCTGAAGTTTCAGTAAGGGTTAGTCTAAATATGCCTGATTCTAAAGAGCAATATGATAGAATAATAGGTAGTACTGCTACTTTTCAATTAGTTTTTAATCAAGAATCTAATCTATAAATATATTAGTAAATCCTCTACTTTTTTGTAGAGGATTTTTTTATATGGTGTTATATCAAATATTTAATGGTTTTTCTATTTAAAAAGGTAAGTCCATATTTATTTTCAATGATTTATTGACATTGATAATATCGTTTTTTGACGCTTCAGTTAATGGAAGTCCCTTTTCTTTTCTAACTTGCCATATATCAAATTCTTTTTCTCCTGCTGTATATATTCTTTCTTCACCAGGTGCTTTCTGACTATTTCTCAACTCTCTCAATATATCTCCAGCTGTTTTTTTAAAGGTTTCTAGTCCCATAAATGCTTCAGTATCTATAGCGATAAAGAAATGACCTAGGTGATATGGCACTAATTTACCAGTTTCATCTCTTCCAGATAACATTTTCATAAAATTACCAGCCTGAAGAGCTGCGCTTAATATTTCTACTATGGTTGCATAACCATAACCTTTGTACCCAGCCAGTTCTTCTCCTATACCTCCAAGTGGGGCTAGAGCAGCTTCACCTTTGACTAAATCTTTAAGGATTTGGTTACTATCGGTTTTAGGCAATCCATCTCTTCCTACAACCATACCTTTTGGAGTATCTTTACCTACTTTTGCAAAGTATTCGATTTTTCCTCTTTGAGTAATACTTGTTGCACAATCTAAAACAAAAGGAAATTCTTCATCCGTTGGCATCCCAAAAGTTAAAGGATTAGTTCCAAGCATATTCTCAACACCGAATGTCGGAGCAATACTAGGTCTTGCATTAGTTCCTGTTATTCCAATCATTCCTGCTTTACTTGCCATAGTAGCGTAATAACCAGCTATTCCATAATGAGTGCTATTTCTGACTGTAACCATACCCATACCATATTTTTTTGCTTTATCAATTGCTATTTGCATAGCTTTTTTACTTACAACCATGCCCATTCCATCATTAGCATCTAGTACAGCAGTAGTATAGGTTTCTCTTAAAATATTAATTTTAGTTATAGGTTTTTGAATCTTAGCTAAAATTCGATCAATATATATTGCTTTAAATCTATTAACTCCGTGGCTTTCAATTCCTCTTCTGTCACTTTCCATAAGTACATCAGCACATACAAAAGCATCGGCTTCGGGTATACCAACTTTTTTAAAAGCTTCCACCATAAACTTTTCTATAAATTCCCAACTTACATAAGTTCTATCTTCCATAGCTTTCTCCTTCTCTATTCTTCTATTATATATGACAAGCCTATTTCTCTTCCATATGTTTTATCATCTGGCTTGAATCCATATTTTAAGTAAAATTCTCCGGGGCTTTCTGGTCCTAATTCATAACTTAAAAGTAATTTTTTATAGCCTAAACTTTTACCATAAGTAATAATCTTATCAAGCACTTTTCTTCCATAGCCTTTATACTGATACTTTGAAGCAATCATTAGCCGCCATAAGTACAGGTCTTGTACACCTTCTTCAATTGATTTTTCATCTGGTATATACAACATAAAAAAACCTATCAAAGTCTCATCTAGATAGATGGCTCTGTAATAAGCATTATTCGGAACCAATGTAGATTCAGCTATTGAATAAACATTCTTAGCTACATTCTTTTGTTGATCAGCATTTAGAGTATTTGATAATTCTATTACATCATTAAAATTTTGCTTGTCGATTTTCTTAAAATTTATCTCAGTCATAAAACCCTCCCTACTAAATCTATTAGTTATGACTAGTATATCAAATATCGAAGTCTCTTTCAATAAGGATGTGATATACTATAAATATGAATAATAAGGAGATCGTAATGAATTTAATTGATTGGTTACTAGAAGGCGATGTGGCAATTCAATATCAAACTTATAGAGATTTACTCGGAGAAGACAGGGTAGATTTAAAAAATAGAATCAATATTGAAGGTTTCGGTAAAATGTTGCTAGATAAACAAGAAGCTAATGGTCATTGGGGTGGAGGATACTATCATTACAAATGGATTAATACTCACTATACTTTATTAGAACTAAGGAGATTAAATGCAACATTAACCCCTTCTCTCACTAAAGTGATTAATGATATTTTAGATAACATCAAAACTGATGATGGTGGTGTAATGCCTAATCCAAAAGTTTGGAAATTTAGTGATGTATGTCTAAACGGTATGAATCTAAATTATATGTGTTTCTTTGATGCGGATGAAGAAAAGCTAAAATCTGTAATAGATTTCATAACCTCTCAGCAACTACCTGATGGTGGATTTAATTGTTGTTATAACAATCCAAAATATCGCGCTAGACATAGTTCATTACATTCTACTGTCTCAATGATTGAAGGATTTAACTCATACATAAAATATGGATATACTTACAAATTAGATAAAATTAAAAAACTAAGAAGTGATGCTATAGAGTTTATACTTATGCACCGTCTATTTAAGTCAGATAGAACTGGAGAAATTATTAGAAAACAATTCATCATGTTGTCATATCCCCCTAGATGGAGATATGATATTTTAAGAGCTTTAGAAGCTTTTAGAGAGGCAAGGATACCTTATGATGAAAGAATGTCTGATGCGTTTGAAATAATTCATAAAAAACGACTTAAAAATGGTAGTTGGCCAGTTCAATGCAAGCATCAAGGTAGAGTTCATTTCGATATGGAAAAAACTGGTAAAAGTAGCAGATGGAACACATTAAGAATCTTAAGAGTTTTAAAACACTTCTTTCCCGATAAAGACTATTTAAACACAAATTAAAAAGGGCTATTTTTAGCCCTTTAAATTTGCTTATTGAATTTAATCCAAAAAAATTTAGCTTCTGCTTTAGTGCAATTTAATTCTTCCATTTAAACTCCTACAATTTTACCTGATTCTTTAGGATTGGTATTCTTTTTCTAGCTGTTTCTATTTGATTTAAATCAAGGTCTAGAGTAAATACTTTTTCTTTACTACTTAATTCTTTAAGTACTTCTCCATAGGGATTCACTATAATACTATGTCCATATACATCATAGTTACCGAATGAGTTATTACTAGGAGAACACCCTACCATGAATAGCTGATTATCAATGCTTCTAGCTCTAAAAGTAGTTCGCCAATGAAGTGGTCCTGTGTAAGTATTGAAAGCTGCCGGTACAAAGATTACCTTAGCTCCTTTTTCCATTAGTTTATTGGCTAGAAGAGGAAATCTGATATCAAAACAAATCATTACACCCATAATGCCAAATTCAGTATCAAAAGTTACTATCTCACTACCTTTTGTAAGTGTATCTGCCTCTCTAAAATGAGTTCCGTTAGGGTAAGTAATTTCGAACAAATGGATTTTGTTATATTGGCTAACGATTTGACCTTTTCTATTAAATATAAATGCTGTATTATATATTTTATCATCTTCAAAATAGGGAATACTTCCCCCAATAACATAAACACTATATTTAACAGCTAAATTTGTTAAAAATTTTATCACTTTATCAGATTTAGTTTGTTTATATAGCTCAAAATATTCCAATTCATAGGGTGTTGTAAACATTTCAGGTAAAATCAAAAAATCAGTGTTTTCAATAGCTGATTTATTTACCATAGCCAACACGTTTTTTAAAGTTTCATCAATATTTTTAAACACCTTGTTTTGAATAACTGTAATTTTCATAGCTCATCTCCAAATATATTATATCATAGTGAATTTACAAATAGTTTTTTGTAATAGTAATTCAAAAAAAAAGGTTCCCAAATAGGAACCTAAATTAAATCGGAAATCGCTTCTATAAACACTTTTAATGCTGGTGCTAAAACTGTTAGGATTAAAAGTAACGTTATCCCTATGAATATTACACTAGTCCATAACATATTATTTAATGTTTTATTAACTTGTTTAGAAAATAATAATATAATGAATATTATGATATTTACTACAGGAACTGCCATCAAAGTGTAGTATAAAACCCAATCTCCTATAGTAAGTTGTTCTCTTTGAAACATATGTTTCCTTCTTGTTGACTTATTTCAATAACTACATTATAAATGAAACATATTTTTTTATATTTCCAATTAAAAATATAGTGCCACTTTGCTTTAAAGGTATATATGATATAATTTATTTAATTGCTTTTTGAAGAAAACTTATAGGAGGATTAAATTGAAAAGACTTATAATACTACTTCTATTACTTGTAGGTTAAAGTGGTTGTGCAACAGCTTCAACAACTACAACAATAACTAAAGTTACAACAAGCTACCAGAATGATATATACCAATTAGTACAATCATTAAAAACCTTTTATATAATAAAAATAATGACAGGTAATAACGATTAATTTTATTTACTGGATAAATTTTTATGTTGATAATGATATAATGTTATCAACTGAAAAAATCAGGGGAAATTTTTTTACAATACAACTTGGGAGGGGTAACTATGGCAAAAGTCAATATATTTTCACAATACAAAGGTTTATCGAAATCTGCTTATGTATTGTTTGTTGCGCGTTTAGTTACTAATATGGGTGCGTTCATCTGGCCGATGTTAACCTTAATTTTGAGTGTTAAACTCGGATATTCCAAGTCAGAAATTGCCTATTTATTTCTTTTTATCTCATTAATCTTTTTACCCGCTACAATAATAGCTGGAAAGATAGCAGATAAATTTAATAAAAAGAAAATAATTGTTGTATTTGACGTCATCTCAGTTTGCTTCTTCTTTTCTGCGGCTTTGGTAGAGCCAGGAACTTTAATGTTGATATTCTTTGTTGCTGCTGGTTTATTTGCAACCATGGAAGGTCCAGCTCATGAGGCAATAATAATAGAATCTACCCTACCTAAAGAAAGGGAGAGAATTTATTCACTTACTTATCTTGGTCATAATATTGGATTTATAGTTGGAGCGGCTTTAGGTGGCTTTTTAATAACTAATCATCTAAGCTTAGCCTTTATAATAGATGGAGCAACTACATTAATGTCTACATTATTAATTGTATTGTATGTTAAAGCGATTAACACAAAAGAGATTAAAGAGGAAGATAAAAACATTTATGAAGATTCTGCTGGTGAAAAAGATACCGGGTTAAATATTATGAAAAATAGAAAGCCAATACTTCTTCAGATTGTAATTATAATGATAACTGCTTTTATTTATGATCAATGGGCTTTCATATTACCATTACATATGGCGGATATATTTGGAGATGTTAATGGACCTTTATTTTTTGGGTTTGTGGCAAGTTTTAATGGATTCGTTGTCATAATAGCTACTCCAGTATTGACATATCTACTAAGAAAATTTTATGAAATACCAAAAATAATAGTCGGAACGTTGCTTTACTCAGTATGTTTCTTCTTATTAATAGGTGCAGAAGAGTTACCAATATTCTTTATATTTATTTTCATCTTTACCCTAGGTGAAATTGTCAATACAATTGGGATGGGTCCATACTTTTCCAGAAGAATTCCTAGTTCACATCGAGGAAGAATTAATTCATACCGAAATATTAGTGCTTTTATAGGAACAATTATTGGCAAATTATTAATTGGTCTCCTAATTGAGAATTATGGTTTCAAGACAGCCTACGCAACCATTGTCGGTTTTGGAATAATAGCTGTAATACTAACCTGCATAAACTATGTTATTGATAAAAAGACTTTTCCTAAATTATACACAGAAGAATTAAATAAAAGCGATTTTCAATAGAAAAATCGCTTTTTTTGTACTTTATTTTCTTAAGTCAATGCTGTTTCTTCATTTTCTACATCTAAGCTTATTTTCCATTCTCCTGCTATTTTTTTCCAAATAGTAGTATACTCACCTATTTCCTTGAAATTCTTGTTTTCATGGGTATATGTCCTTGTGAATGTAACTGTAGTATACCTGATAGATAAGTCTTCGGAAACATCAGATAATTTTGGTTCCTAATAAATATTAAGGTTTTCTAAGGGGTGTAATTATTTTTATAATTTACATGTACTTTCTCAGCCTGACAAATAATCTCTATGTCTACCAGTTGTTATCTTTGATATTGATAAAAATGTGCACAATTTAAAATTATAGTTGTTGAAGGTTGAAAAACACTCCAAAAACAACTGCAATGATTCCAAGAATTAATCCGATAATTCCAGTTACGTATCCAGTGTTAGAGTAGTTTTTACCAGCTGCCTTATCTTGTTTTACCTTACTTATTACAACTGCACCAAGTACAATACCAATAATGTGTACAAAAGGAATACCTATATAGTTTAATCCGCTTAATACAGAAGCTAGAATACCACAGACTAATTGTGTGGTATAATTCGCAGATTTTACCGGCGCTTGATAGTTATAATTTGATTCAGATAATCCAGATGGTTGTTGGTTTGTTTCTTCTACTGGATACCCACAATATCCACAAAACTTTTCATTACCCGTAATTTCTTGACCACATTTTTTGCAAAACATTCTTCTTATCTCCTTTGTTGTATATATGAATTTTAAATAACTTATAAAAAAACATACTTCTTCTATATACATTATATAACACACCAGAAGACTTTACAAACAATATTGGTGTTTTTGGTGTTTTGTTGTTGATTTGTTATAATGTTAACGATTCGATTTTTTTATATATTGAAAATCCTATAAATACAGAATTAATTTAGCATTATTTACCCAAAGGGGGAGTGAGACTATGTTCTATGTATTTCTATTTTTACCTTTTGTTTTGTTTTTAACATCTTCTGTTTATTTCAACATCAAAAAACTGGATGAAAGTAAGTTATACATATCATTGACATCAATATTTGAAGCTATAATATCTTATATTGTGGTTGTAGTTTTTTTTGTACAAGGATTTTTAGATAAGTTTATATATATTTCTTTGATAGTTATTCTCCTGATAATACTTGGTTGTGTCTTCTTCTATGTTAGAAAAGAAAGAGCTGAAGAATGGGACTTGCAATTAGAGACTATAAAAAACAATTTGTTGTTGTTTTTAAAAACTGTTTTACCCCTTTACGTGTTTTTAACGATTTTTAGATTCCATACTCCAGTCATCCAATTTTTATTAACTATCATATTTACAATTGCGATTGCTCATATTTTCAAATTATTAAGAAAATTACTTGCTGATCCCCTTAAAGTTTTTTTGAGAAATCTGTCTTTTGAGGCCGCTTCAAAATACATTTGGTTATGGCTGACTATTGCATTTATAATTGTATTCAATATGCTTTTCCAACTTCCTACTAATACAATTAAAATTAGTATGAATTTGTCAAATAATGCTCCATTTTTAACTTTTGATGGATATCCAACTGATATTCAAAACAATTTTAGTCAAAATGAGATTTCCCAATATGATATAGAAAACCTATTGGATGGTGTTATTGCTGATTATTATTATGATAACGATAATTTATACCTATATTCATCTTTAAGCGAATTAGTTGTAATAGATAGAGATACTGAAGAAATAATCTATGATACTCAATTTTCTGGCAGTATTGACTTTGAAAATATAGAACAAAATACCAAAGATGAACTCTATGAATTTTTTGCTTTTTATGATAATCATTTGTTATTATTTGACACCTATGGTATCTACGAAGTATTTACTAATAGTACAGTTAAAATATCTGACATTTCAAGTTTCTCTTCGTCAATATATTTTATAAATAACGAACTCTTTGTCTTAGATTTGGAAAGTAATCTTACATCCAAAATTTATAGGTTTGATTCCGGTGTAATGGTTTTAAGTGAAACTATCGTTTTCACTAACGAAGATTATGATGAATTAGTAGTTATAAGCCAAAGTCTTTTTAAAGTAGAGAATAACAGATATATCCTTGTTGAAGATAATGAAGTTTCATTCGTTAGGTTGATAACCCATTCACCAAGTTATGATAGTATTAATAAAATTCTATATTATTACCAGCCAGCATATTTTCCTAGCATATATGATACCACTGAATATATTAAATTAGAGCGCTCCGGAGAATCGATTATAGTTAACATTGATGACTATCATAATGGCTTCCCTGTGGTTGCTGGTGATCGAGTTTACTTTACGGATCCAGAAGGCGAAAGTAACAGGGTTGAAATATTTAGTAAAGACTTTGAGGTAGATGCTATTTATAACCATTTAGAAGTTCAAGCTTTTTGGTTTGGAAATAAATTATACAATTCTTACATCGCTAACTATAAAAGTAATAATAATAAATTAGAGTTTTTACAAGTTGACTCTAGTACTAAAAGACTTGTTTTAACAATATACACTTTAATAGAGGACGATGTAGCAATTGTTTTTCCTTTCTATACTCATTATGGAATAGCTATATTCATACCTTTCATCCTGGGCGGTTGCTTCAGTTTTACAAATTACCATAAAACTATAGGAGTAATTGATTTTGCATCAATCTATAAAAGAAAGAAAAAAACTAATACAAAAGACTAAATAACAAAACACCACTTGTATCTTATTAGATACTGGTGGTGTTTTTTTTCATTTTATGAGTAGTTTATCCCTTTAGGTCTACATTATGTTTGTGCCACTTTTTACCTATAAATTTAATGCCAGTTTGGTCCTCAAAATCTTCATATGTTCCTTTCTTCTTAAGAAAGAAACTTATATATTTAATCCTTTTATCGATTTCATCATAAATGTATTTATGACTATCTATTGGTGAGCCGTGAGCTGGAAGTATTGTATAACTATTCATTATCTTTTTAAGTTTCTTTAATCCCTTTAGATGCATCTCAAAAGAAACTGCACAATACGGAATTACAGAATTCCCATCGTTAGTAAACATTATTTCATCCCCAACAAATAGGTATTTATCGTTCAATAGTATTCTCATAATACATTTAGAATGACCTGGATGTATATCCATCACAAATTTATGTCGGCCATATTCTAAAACATACTCATCCGTAACTTCAATATCTGGTATGAGTTTTTCTCTATGCGGATGACTAAATTGTGATAATGTCTCCTTACCATATACGCTGCCTATCTTAGTAGGATTATTTAATTCTGTTAAGCCATAGACGTGATCTGGATGAAAATGAGTTAAAATTACGTATTCACAATTGTCCTTGTCAAGTTCTTTTAACGCTTCCTTCATATGGCTTTCATAGCCAACATCTACTAGTAGATATTTATCGCCGTTAAATATCGCAAAAATATTTAATCCCAAGAAAGATTCTTCTTCTGGTTCAAACTGAAACATTATAATATCTTTTTCTATAAATACTTTTTTCATGATCTTGTCTCCTATATTAATAATCTATACTTATTATATTACAAATTAATAGAAAATTAAAGTGACTCCAATTTAATGGATTAAATATATGTACAAAAAGCAGAACAAATTATACCTATAGTGAACAAAAGAGATTGCCGAGGCAATCTCTTTATATATATTCATTGCGATTTCTAGCCCAGCCAAACTTACCATATCTTTTATGTTTCTTCTACCCTATCTGAATCCTGTCAAGCCCTCATGTTTAACAATATCAGAAAATATACGATTTGTGAAAACTTTATGTTTCTTAATTTATAGAATACCCAATACAGCAAAAAAGTGAAAAATACTACCACCTAATACAAAAAGGTGCCAAATAAAATGTGAATACTTAAATTTTGATACGTAGAAAATCACTCCTATTGTATAGCTTAATCCTCCATATACTACAAACATGAGGTTTTCAATATTATTTATAAAGTCATTATAGACAAAAAGTGCGCTCCAGCCCATCAACAAATATATCGCTAGGTGGATATATTTGAACTTGTTTATCCAAATTGATTTAAAAACAATTCCTACAATTGTGATAGCCCAGAGAAAACCTAACAAGACATACCCTTTTGTATTATTTACAACAAGTAGTAAAAAAGGAGTATAGGTCCCTGATATCAACAAAAATATGCTTGAATGATCTAGTCTTTGAAATATTGTGTATACGTGTTTCATCTTTTCAGGAAAAGAATGAAACAATGTGCTTGATAAT
>Ga0307992_1000025_pt1 | contig 94353 bp, 71 predicted proteins | sample EllFjometagen133_FD_203162 | JGI IMG/M metagenome (GOLD analysis project Ga0307992, IMG submission 203162) | Marine microbial communities from Ellis Fjord, Antarctic Ocean - #133 | ecosystem: Environmental > Aquatic > Marine > Unclassified | place: Southern Ocean | collected 2014-10-08
ACACCTGCATCATCATCAAAACTAATGTCTCTAAATTTTTCACGAAATATTTCCCTAGCCATCTCCTTTGCTATTTTAGCATTTGATTCCCTAATCTTAAATAGTTCAATCAAATTAAATTTTTCAATAACTTTATCTGTAAAAGTTCTACTCTTCATAATTGTAATAAACTCTTGTGCAGAATTTGATGAACTATTGCCTAAAATGGTAGAACCTAATCCTAATAAGGAATTCCCAGAAAAGTTTAAATTATTATTATCATTATTAACAGGAGCAATAACAGCTGCCGAACTCCATATTTGTGGTGTAACCAGCGAATAAATTATAGAGATTATACTAACAATTAGAACTGTCAAAAAAATAAATTTCTTATGTTTAGCTAAAATCAGTAAAACATCCAAAATATCTAATTCTTTTGTTTTCATTTATTCTCCTTCCATAATATTGATATGCTTAAAATATTTATACGTCTGTTTTAGAATATCAACAATATCATATTCAGGAACAAATTCTATCGTTTTTTTTAATTTACTTAAATCAGGCACTCTTCGTTTCATATCTTCAAAACCATCCTCATAAGCTTCAATATAAGGTATAATTTTTATTTTAGATTTACTATTTGTAACTTCAAGAATTTTTTCTGCTAAATTTATAATACTGATTTCATTATCAGAACCGATATTAAATATCTTTCCTATACAGTTATCATCATTCATTAATCTAATCATCGCTTTAATTACATCAAAAACATGAGTAAAACATCTTGTTTGAGTACCGTCTCCGTAAACTGTTAATGAGTGATTTAATAGAGCTTGCTGTATGAATCGAGGGATTACCATTCCGTATTGTCCGGATTGCCGTGGACCGACAGTATTAAATAATCTACCTATTACTACAGGAAGTCTTTCTTCATAATGATATGCAAGAGCTAAAAATTCATCTATTGCTTTTGATTCTGCATAAGCCCATCTTCGTATATTAGTTGAACCATAAACACGATTGCAATCTTCATTAAAAGGTAAAGAATCGTTTTTACCGTAAACTTCTGATGTGGATGCAATAAATATTTTTTTATTATATTGATTAGCTAATTTGATTAAAATATCGGTACCTAATATATTAGTTTCGATTGTTTCGACAGGTTTATCAACGATTAATCTGACTCCAACTGCTGCTGCTAAATGATATATTTGATCGCATTTTTGTACTAGTTCTTTCATTTTCTTTTTATTAAAAATTGAATCTATATGAATTTCTGCTCTAGAACTTGATTTGATTTTTTCCAAATTCAATAAGCTTCCTGTCGAAAGATTATCAATTATTATTACTTCATTATTATCTTGTATCAGCTTCTCAGCTAAATGTGAACCAATAAAACCAGCACCTCCAGTTATTAATATTTTCATACACTTCCTTAATAAAAATTTTATTTATATGTTTTTTATTGTTGTTTCTCTGTCAATTGAAAACATTATTATTTGTTATACTTCGTCTTCACCCCTACTCTTTCACATTCATCATAAATTGTGCAAGTAGAACATTTCGGGTTTAGCGGTGTACAATGATTTTGTCCAAATGCCACAAGATAAGAATTGATATTGATCCAGTACTTTTCAAGTAATTTCTCACGTAAAACCATCTCGGTTTCAAATGGAGTATTTGTATGAATATAACCTAATCTATTGGAAATTCTATGAACATGAACATCTACACAAATCGCAGGTTTTTTAAAGGCTATTGCTCGAACCAGATTCGCAGTCTTTCTACCCACACCAGGTAACTTAATCAAATCTTCTATCTCTTCCGGAACATTATTGTTAAATTCATCCTTAAGTACTCTGGGCAGTTTTTTTAAATATCTCGCTTTATTTCTGTAGAACCCAATAGGATAAATCATTTTTTCTAATTCTTCTAAAGTGTAATTATTCAGATCTTCAGGTTTATTAACGGTATCAAATAATCTGTGTGCGACTTCGGAAGTTGTTCGATCTTTAGTTCTGGCACTTAGCATTGTAGTAACTAATATTTTAAATGGATCTTTAGTCTGAGCTTCTATGAGATCAACAACAGGAGCCGGATAACTATTAAATTGTTTCTCAAGAATTTTATAAATTTTATTTATATTCACGATTTTTCCTATTGCAATACATATTATTGGTCGGGATGAGAGGATTTGAACCTCCGGCCTTTCGCCCCCCAGACGAACGCGCTAACCGAGCTGCGCTACATCCCGACGGTGGACATATTTGAAATATCATTATTTGCTGACAAGTAATATCTTTCTATTTTCTTTTTGATTTCTTAACGATAAATTGACATATTCACGGAAACCCAATTTTTTGTTTTTGAGGTATAAATGAGCATTATATCAGTTTCTAATATATATCACAGCTTCGGAGTTGAAAAGCTATTCCAGGCATTAAGCTTTTCCATAGAGCATAATAGCAAAATAGGGCTAGTGGGTAAAAATGGAAGTGGCAAAACAACTCTTTTTAATATGTTTACTCAAAATTTAATTCCAGACAAAGGAAAAGTTCACAAATCTAAGACTGCATTAATATCCTATCTTACACAAGAACCAGAGTTGGATGACTCACTCACTCTTAAAGAATGTGTGTTACAATCACGTCCTGATCATATTAAACTTAATGAACAGCTCAAAGAGGCTGAACAGAAACTAACACATAACAATTCTCAAAAAAACTTAAATAATTATGCACACATGCAACAAAAATTCGAATTGGCTGGTGGGTATCATTTTAATACAGAGATGAAGTTAATTCTGACCAGCTTGAATTTTCCGCAAAATATTTGGAATCAGAAAATCAAGAATTTCAGCGGAGGAGAAAAAACCCGAATTCAACTCGCTACAATATTACTCCAGCCATTTGATCTGCTACTTCTGGACGAACCAACAAATCATCTTGATATTGAGATGATCTACTGGCTGGAAAAATATCTTTCATCGCTAGATAAGCCATATCTCATCATTTCTCATGATCGGTATTTTTTAGATAATACAGTTACTAAAATCGCTGAAATTAGAAATTATGCAATTGAAACATATTCCGGAAATTACAGCCAATACAGAGAACAATTACAAATGAGGTTGGAATTGCAAGCAAAGACCTTCAAAAAACATCAGAAAAAAATCGATAGAATGGAAAAACAAATCGATCAATACCGGATTTGGGGACGTGCAAGAGATAGTGAGAAAATGTTTGTTAGAGCAAAAGAACTCGAAAAAAGATTAGAGAAAGTTGAGAAAATTAATCTTCCTAAAAAAGAGAAAAAAATTAAACTTAATTTTAAAACTGAAAAACGGAGTGGAAATGATGTTTACACTTTCGAAAACATGAGCTTTGGTTTTCCCGGAAACATACTGGCTTCTAATATTAACTTAAGAATATTTTACCAAAATAAAATTGCAATTCTGGGAACAAATGGTTGTGGGAAAACAACATTTTTAAGACTTTTGAATGAAAAGATCCTACCTCAATCCGGAATAGTAAAAAAAGGTGCAAGTTTAGGCATTGGTTATTATGACCAAATGCATCTTGAACTTGATAATTCATTAACTGTGATGCAGACAATTTGGCAGTTAGTACCACTTGCACCAAAAGGTTACGTGTTTTCTTATCTGGCAAAATATGGATTTACAGGAGATGAAGTTGAAAAGCAAGTTTCCGTTCTTAGTGGTGGAGAAAAAGCCAGATTATATCTGGCAAAACTTATACATGAAAAACCAAATTTTCTTATTCTTGATGAACCAACAAACCATCTTGATATAAACATGATCTCGTATCTTGAAGATGCTTTACTGGAATTTGATGGAACAATTGTTTTTGTTTCACACGACAGATATTTCATTGATAAAGTTGCTAAGAAAAAATGGATATTCACTTCTGGAACAATTAAGGAAACTTCACAAAAACTGGATGATTTATTCTTCCAAAAAGTAAAAAAATTGAAAAGTGAAAATAGCAAACAAAAAAACACTGATATTCGTAAAACAAATCCTATAGTTTTGAATAAATTATCTAATCAAATTGATAAAACTTTAGATATCATCGATTCCAAGATCGAGGAACTTAACATTTGGGAAATGGAATTTTCCAAACCCAATATTTATAGCGATCAACAAAAAGTAAAATCTTTGACAGAGAATATTAAGAGAATAAATAAGGAAATTATAGATTTACAAAAACTACACGATGAACTTGAGAATAAATATCTGGAGTTACTATGAAGATCGGGTTTACCACATCTTTTCCGGTTGAAGTCGTATTTGCAGCCGGGCATACACCTATTGACATGAATAATATTTTTGTAACCGGTAATGCTGCCGGATTTGTAGAACAAGCAGAATTTGACGGTTATCCTCGGAATATTTGCAGTTGGATAAAAGGAATGTACAGTGTTGCACTATCTTCAGGGATGGATGCCGTGATCGGCGTGGTAGAGGGCGATTGTTCCAATACTCATTCATTGATGTCTACTTTGGTCGATCAAAATATTGAAGTCATTTCATTTTCTTTTCCTTATAATAAAGATAGGAAGAAACTTGCAGCTGAGATAGAAAAGCTGGAACATTATTTTAATGTAAAACACTCAGATGTTTTGGAAGTAAAAGTACAACTTGATAAGATCAGGAAGAAATTGATCTATCTTGATGAACTCACGTTTAAAGAAAATAAAGTCACCGGATTAGAAAATCATCTCTGGTTGGTTAATTCGTCTGACTTTAATGGAGATCCAGAAGATTTTGAAAAAAGACTGGATGAATTTATTTTGGAAGCCAAAAGCACAGAACCAATAAATACTAATTATCGATTTGGATTTCTAGGTGTTCCACCCATCATTACAGATCTTTACGATTTTCTTATGGAAAATAATGTAAATATTGTCTTCAATGAAATCCAAAGGCAATTCAGCATGCCGTATCTGGAAAATGATATAATTGATCAATATATGCGTTACACTTATCCTTACAGCATATTTGATAGATTGAAAGACATTCAAATAGAAATGAAAAAACGAAAACTCGATGCTGTGATCAGTTATTCTCAATCCTTTTGTCATCGTCAAATAGACAATATTCTAATAAAAAAATATGTTGATATCCCTGTTCTTACAATTGAAGGTGATCAACCAGGAGAATTGGATGCCCGAACAAAACTCAGGATTGAAAGTTTCCTGGATATGCTGAAATACTAATGTAACTCAAAGCTCCGTCTTTGAGGATTGCAAATATGAAAGAGAAAATTATTATAAGGGAACCAAAAACCGAAGACGAATTCCAGAAGTATTACGATCTTCGCTGGCGAGTCTTACGAGAACCATGGTCTCAGCCAAAAGGAAGTGAACAAGATAAAATGGATAAAGAAAGTACTCATATCATGGCAATGTTAGGCGATAAAGTAATTGGTTGCGGACGTGGACATTTCAATTCAAAAGAGCAGGCGCAAATTCGCTATATGGCAGTTGATAACAATTTTCAAATACAAAAAATTGGTACTGAAATATTACTTGTTCTGGAAGAAATCTTGATTAAAAAGGGAGCTAAAGAAATTATTCTTAAAGCTCGTGAGAGAGCAGTTTCACTATATAAAAAACAAGGTTATAGAATTTACAAAGAAGGTGAAATTCTGTTTGGGGAGATCAAACATTATTGGATGAGAAAAATATGAATATCGATATATTAATCAAAAACGGTCTAGTTCTTGAATTTGATAAACAACCAAGTATAAATGATATTGCAATTTCAGATGGTAAAATTCTGGAAATTGGTAAGGACTTAAAACAGAAGTATGAAGCTAAACTAGTTATTGATGCTACAGATAAAATCGTTATGCCAGGTTTTGTGAATACTCACTCTCATGTGGCAATGAGTTATTTCAAAGGGCTGGCAGATGATCTTCCCCTGCAGGAGTGGCTTTCAAAACACATCTGGCCGGTTGAAACAAAATTCCTTTCTGTAGAATTTGTGAAAGATGCTGCATTACACGGTTGTGCTGAGATGATAAAAAATGGAATAACCACTTTCAGTGATATGTATTTCTTTGGAGATCAAACAGCAAGATCGGCTGAGAAAATTGGTATTCGAGCTGTTTTAGGTGAGGGTATCATGGATTTACCAGTTGCTAATTACCAGAATGCAGATGAGATATTTACCTACATTAGAAAAATGCATGATAAATATAAGGAGAGCGAACTTATTGATTTTGCAGTTGCTCCTCATGCTATTTATACTTGTGGGAAAGAGAATCTCATCAAAGCAAAATATCTGGCACAAGAACTTGGAATTTTACTTCATATTCATCTTTCCGAAACTAAACAGGAAGTAAAAGATTGCATAAAGAAAACAGGAATGCGACCTGTTGAATATCTGAATTCGCTCGGTTTTTTTGAAAGTAATGTTGTTGTAGCTCATGCAATCTGGTTAAATGAAACCGAACAGAAGATCCTTGCAACGAATAAGTCCTCAATAGCAATAAATACAAGCAGTAATTTAAAATTAGCTTCAGGATTTGATACATTTAAAAGTTATTTAGAACATGGAATAAATCTTAGCATCGGGACAGATGGTGTTGCCAGTAATAATAATTTAAGCATTTTACAGGAAATCAGTCTGGCAGCAAAATTACAAAAGGCTTTGAATGACGATCCAACAATACTTCCTGCAAAAGAGATGATACAAATTGCTACAATTGGTGGTGCAAAAGCTTTGAATAAGTTCAACCAGATCGGCTCAATTGAAGTTGGCAAAAAAGCTGATATTATACTAATTGATACAAACAACATCGAAGCGCAACCATTGTATGACCCATATTCTCATCTTGTTTACTCATTAACTTCCGAGCAAATAAAAGATGTGATCATCAATGGAAAAATTGTAATGAAAGACAGAAAATTAATTACTGTTGATGAGAATGAGTTGATAAAGAAATCAAAATATTATCAGAAGAAGATTATGGAATTCAATGGAATACAATCAAAGCATGTTATATAAAATATTGATACTGCTTAAAATTCCTTGCCATTATTTAATAAAATTTAAATTCTCGCTATAAGTTAAAAAATAAGGAGCTGAAAAATGAAAAAAACACTTTTAATTATTTTAATCATGACTTTTGTCTTCACGTCAGTTTTATGGGGACTTAAAATTGGTGGTAAAGTATTACCTGACAACATGAAGACTGGTAACAATGAACTAATAATTAACGGAGCTGGACTGCGTAAGAAATTAGTGATCAAGGTTTATGCTTGTGCTTTGTATTTACTGGAAAAAGAAAATGATGCAAAAACTATCATCGAAGCAGATGAGCCAATAGCTGTGAAAATGCACTTTATTTATAAAGCTGTCGATCCTGCAAAACTTATAGAAGCTTGGAATACAGGATTTAGCAAAAGCGACATTTCTAACCTTCAGGAAGAAATAACAACTTTCAATTCCTATTTCACAAAAGATGCTGTAAAAAATGATGTTTATGATATTATTTATGTTCCTGAAGTTGGGACTTCCGTTTATATGAATAATGAATTAAAAGGAACAATTGGTGGATTAGAATTTAAAAAAGCAGTATTTTCTATCTGGTTGGGAGAACAAACTGAACTTCCAAAACTGAAAAAAGCAATGCTGGGAATTTAGATAATTTCACTTCCTTCTTATACTTAAGAATAGAGAAATATTTGAGTAAAAAAGTTATACAGATCAGATGCCGTAATTGCGGCAAAATGGTAAGTTCAAAAGCAAAACGATGTAAATACTGTGGAACTGTATTGAAAATGTCGTTACCGGGAATTATTATTATTATTGGTTTTATTGTTTCGGTTATTGCCATAATATTGATTGGAGTTTTACAAAGCGGATAAGAATCATAACCTAATAGATTTTAGAAATATCTTTTGTAAAATAGGAAATAATACATTTGACATCAAAAAATAAAAATAGAATTTTTACAATCGTTATCAGGAGTAAATAATGGAAAGTGGAATAATTTTTGGAAATAAAATATTTGATGTTGTATTCGTTGCTTTATTTACAGCACAAGCATTAAAAGTTATTTTTAGTCTTTTTACTGAAAGAAGAATAAATTTCCGCAAATTTCTGGATACTGGAAGTATGCCAAGTTCTCATACCTCCTCTGTTGTTTCATTAGCTACAGCAATTGGAATCAAACAAGGACTCCAATCACCATTATTTGCTTTAAGTGTTATATTCGCTGTAGTTGTAATGTATGATGCTACCGGGGTGCGTCGTGCAGCGGGTAAACAAGCTTCAGTTTTGAATAAAATTGTTAGTAACATAAAAAAGCGTGAAGGTTACACAATCATCGAAGAAAACCTGAAAGAATTCTTAGGGCATACACCTCTTGAAGTTTTTGGTGGTGCTGTTCTTGGCATTATTATTGCATTTGTAATGTGCTAATCTTTGCCTGATGTTATTAACTATTTTTTAGATATCCATTAATATTATTGACACATACTTTCCCTTTTCCGAATTTGCTAAAAAAGTAATCGGGATAAATAAGATGAGTAAAGATTTTAATGCAGAAAAGAACTTCAATCTAACCAAAACAAATGTAGGATACACCCCAAGAAAAGAGACTCCATTAAAAACCTATAAAGAACTTGGATTTATTAGCGGTTTAGAAGTTCACCAACAACTAAAGACTAAAGAAAAATTGTTCTGCAGATGCCCCGCAGGATTATATAGCAATTTTGAAGATTACGATGCGGAACTTATCCGTCATATGCGTCCAACTCTTTCTGAAATGGGAACTTACGATGGAACTGCTTTAATGGAATTTCGCACCAGAAAGAACATTATTTACAGAATTAAAAACGAAACTACCTGTACATACGACGTTGATGATACTCCTCCTTTCCCCATCAATAGAGAAGCAGTTGATTATGCAGTTCAAATAGCACTTCAATTAAAACTTAATATTGTTGGTGAATTGCACATTACTCGTAAACAATATCTCGACGGAAGCATTCCCACTGGTTTTCAGCGAACTGCAATCATTGGCATAGAAGGCATTATTCCTCTTAAGAAAAAGAAGATCAGAATTATCCAACTGAGTATTGAAGAAGATTCCTGCCGTGAAATTTCTGACATTGGTCATGAAAGAATCTACCAAACTGATAGGTTAGGAATTCCACTGATTGAAACTGTTACTTACCCAGACATGGAGACACCAGATGAAGTTTTGGAAGCTGCTCAGTATATTCGCTTTCTAAATAGAAGTTCTGGAAAAGTTCGTATTGGTATTGGAGCAGGAAGAGAGGATGTGAACGTGAGCATAACAGGTGGAACTCGAATTGAGATAAAAGGAGTCTCACACAATAAATGGATACCTGAACTTACTCATAATGAAGCTTTCCGCCAAAAAGCACTTCTCGTTATCAAAGATAATTTGAATAAATTTATACCAGATGCTGAAAAATGGAAACCTGTTTTCAAAAATGTTGATTTCGATGTATCAGATATAGAATATGCACCAATTAAAGAAGTAATGAACAAAGGCTGGAAATTAATTGCCTGTAATCTTCCTGATTTTAAGGGAATACTATCTCATTTTCTACAACCTGGCAAAACATTTGCAGACGAACTTGAAGGAAGGCTCAAAGTTATAGCTTGTTTAGAAAAACCAAATTTTATTCATTCCGAAGATATGAATCCTGTATTCAACGAAACACTCTTAAATCAGCGTGCAAAACTGCTCAATTGTAAAGCAAATGATGCTCAAATTGTTTTCTGGGCTTTGCAGGAAGATGTACAAACTGCTTATGAAACAATAGAAGAACGTTGTAGAATGGCTTTCGAGGGAGTTCCAAACGAAACTCGTAAAGCTCTGAAAGACGGAACTACTATTTTTGAGCGTGTTTTACCGGGTGCAGATAGAATGTACCCCGACACAGATTCTGCTCCAATTCCAATTGAAGATGAATATATTGAAAAACAGAGAAAGGAACTTCCTGTAGATTTGGTTGAAAGATATAAGCAACTCAAAAAATGGCAGGTTCCGGATGATTGTTATCATTATATTCTCAGGAATAATCTTGTTCCTGAAATCGAACAAATTAACAATGATCTCAAAATCGATCCCAAATATATTGCAACGACTTTTGCTCATACATTAAAGCATATTGAAGGACAATTGATCCCGGATGTTCCATTTCCATACACCAAAATCTACGATATGTTTAAATTCATTTTGGATAAGAAATTATCTTTTGATATTATTAAATCTATTTTGCCAGTAATTTACCTCTATTCTCAAATGGAATTTGAATCTGTACTTAACTCGTTGGAATTTGAAGGATATACAAAAGAAGCTATCTTGAATAATGTTAGTAGTCTGCAATCAATGTTCTCAAAGATCAATAAATCAAAAAATCCTAAAGCAGCGGAAAAATGGATCATGGGAAATTTGAGACCGATCGCTCTAGGGAATATCCCTTTAAGAGAACTGAATACTTTTGTTCAAAAATCAATATCTAAAGGAGGTGCCAAATGATAGACATCTTCAAAGGCTACAAAGGTGATGCAGTAGAAATCCTTAAAAAATTCAATATTCGTGTTTGGAGTGAAACTGAAATAAAAACTACACGTGGTGATTTTAGTGGGATCATTCTACCACGTTCCGAAAATGATGATGATAAACATATAGTTTTAAAACTTGTAACAGGTTATAATGTGGGTATCGATGTTAGAACAATAACCGATATGAAAGAGATTGGTTATAAAGAAGCGCATTATAAAATTCCTGAGAAAGAATTCCCTTTCACGGAAGGTCAATCGAAAGTTAAACTATTTGGAACAGGCGGAACAATTGCTTCCCGGCTTGATTACCGTACTGGTGCAGTGATACCAGCTTTCTCACCCGGAGAACTATACGGTGCTGTTCCTGAACTTGCTGATATTTGTAATTTGGAAACTGAAAAACTCTTTGCTGTTTTCAGCGAAAATATGGGTCCAGAACAATATAAAACTCTGGCGATTGCTATTGGTAAGGAAATTGAAAAAGGGATTGATGGTATTATTATTGGACACGGAACCGATACACTGCACCACACCGCAGCAGCTCTCTCCTTCATGATACAAAATCCTCCAGTTCCAATTATACTGGTTGGTTCACAACGTTCTTCCGACCGTCCTTCTTCCGATGCTGCTTTGAATTTGATGCATGCTGCTACTGCTGCTGCAAAATCGGATATTGCAGAAGTAATGGTTTGTATGTTCGGTCCAACTTCAGATGAATACGGACTTCTTCATCAGGGAACGCGTGTACGTAAAATGCATTCATCATACCGTTCCACATTCCGAACAATCGGTGACACACCTATTGCAACTGTAACTCGTGATAAAATAACCCCGATCAAGCGGAATTATAATCACAGAAGGAATGATCGTAAAGTTACGATCCTACCCTATTTTGAAGATAAGGTAGCTTTGCTTTATTACTATCCAAATATGCAGCCGGATATGATCTATTCACTTATTGATAATGGTTATAAGGGTATTGTAATTGCTGGAACTGGATTGGGACACGTAAATAAACCTCTCTATCCTGCCATAAAGAAATGTAAGGAATTAGGAATTCCAATTTATATGACCGTGCAGACTTTGTGGGGCTATGTTCATATGTTTGTTTATGATACTGGTCGTGATCTGATGAATTACGGAATTATTCCTGCCGAAAATATGTTACCTGAAGTTGCCTTTATCAAACTGAGCTGGGCTTTGGGACAAACAGATGATGTGGATAAAGTCCGTGATTTGATGATGACACCAATTGCTAATGAGATTACTAAGCGAGAACCTTATAACGGTTATCTTATTTATCAAGGTGGAATCCCTGAAGTTGAAGAATTTATTAAGAAAGTACATAAATAGATTTTACTCTACTCCTTTTTGAGATTCTTCGTATGAATTCTGCATAATAGAGTGTTTTTATCATCCTGCCTGCCTGGTAGTATTCAGCATCTGCCGGAGGAGACTGAACGAATCTTGCACATTCTTCTTTGGAAGGCTCTCTGCTTATAATGAGATTCTTCGTTAGAAATTACTTCGAAGATTTCCTCAGAAAGACAAGATTGTTTCATTATGCAGAATCCTTAGATTCTTCGTGAAAATAGTAAAAAAAAATTCTCAGAAAGAAAAAAAGATATATGTTATATAATATTTCATACTGAGCGGAGTCGAAGGATAGTGTTGGTATAGTAAATAACATACGAAGAATTCCTCCACACTTCGATGAACTCAGTGTGACAAAAGAGTAAGAGAGAATTATTATGTTAAAAAGATTTATTAAATTTTACAAACCACATAGATTTTTATTTATTCTGGATATGACCGTTGCCTTCCTGGCAGCGATTCTGTCAGTTTTCATGCCGATGCTTACACGTACTTTACTCAAAGTTCATATTCCAAATAAAGACTTAAATGGAATTATTACTTTAGTGGCAATAATGTTAGGAATCATTATTTTTAAATCTGTTTTTGCTTATATTCGCATTCGCTGGGGTCACATCATGGGTGTACGTATGGAATCAGATATGAGATCTGATATGTTTGCTCATCTGCAAAAGCTATCATTCAATTATTTTGATAATGTAAAAACGGGGCATATTATGTCTAGGATCTCTAATGATCTAAATATGATAGCCGAAGTAGCACACCATGCTCCTGAAGATCTAATCATCTCAATTTTCATGATTCTTGGCTCATTCATAGCAATGTTCTATTATAATGTTTCCCTGGCAATTATAGCCATGATTCCTGTTCCACTTCTAATAATATGGGGATTAACTTATGGTCACCGTATGAAGGGTGGATTTCGTCTGGTAAGAAAGCGGATCGCTGATATCAATAGTTCAGTAGAAAATTCTGTTCAGGGAATTCGGGAAGTAAAGTCGTTTACCAATGAACATCTCGAAATGGAAAAATTTGGACATATAAATTTTTCTTTTCAACGAGCCAAAGAAAAGATGTATAAGATCATGAGCGTTTATTTTGCAGGGATGACTTTCCTTACAGATTTTTATTATCTGGTAGTTATCGGTGGTGGAGTTTACCTGATATTTCTTGGTCAACTTGATGTGATAGACTTGCTGGCATTTACGCTTTATGTAAATTTTATTTTGCGGCCAATTGAACGCTTGGTTCACTTTACAGAGCAGTTCCAACAGGGATCTACCGCTTTTGAGAGATTTATTGAAATTATGGATATAGAACCAGATATTAAAGATAAGAAAAACGCTATTACCCTTGATAATGTGAAAGGATCAATCGATATTAGGAATCTTACTTTTAAATATATTTCATCTAAAAATTGGATTTTGCAAAACATCAACATGACAATTCCTGCTGGAAAATCTATTGCTCTTGTTGGAGAATCGGGCGCAGGTAAATCTACAATTGCTTCTTTGATCCCTCGCTTTTATGAAGCTCAAAAAGGATCAATCTCCATTGATGGAAACAATATTATGGATTTAAAGCAGAAATCATTAAGGGAGAACATAGGTATTGTTCAGCAGAATGTATTTTTATTCGATACTTCGATCCGTGAAAATATAATCTATGGAAATCCAAATGCCAGTGAAGAAGAGGTTATGGAAGCTGCTCGTAAAGCTAATATCCTTAGTTTTATTCAATCACTCCCTGAAGGATTCGATACACTTACCGGTGAACAGGGAATTAAGCTTTCGGGTGGGCAGAAACAACGAATATCGATTGCAAGAGCATTCTTGAAAAATCCGCCAATCCTCATTTTTGATGAAGCAACATCCTCTCTCGATACAGAATCGGAAGCTTATATCCAGAAAGCCATGGAAGAACTTTCTCAAAATAGAACAACTATTATCATTGCCCATCGTTTATCTACTGTTCGTAAGGCAGATCTGCTCTATGTAATCAACGATGGGAAAATCGTGGAGCAGGGAACTCATAATGAATTAATGGCAATGAAAGATTATTATTTTAATCTTTATACAAAAAACATGATCTTCTAAAATTATGTTGAAAATCGTTTTTTTTGCTGATACTCATCTGGGTGTTGATTATCCGATAAACCCCAAAGTGGAACGCAGGAGACGCGGAGAAGATTTTTTTAATAATTACATGAAGGTTCTGGAATATGCAGTTGAATCCAAAGCAGATTTGGTCATGCACGGTGGCGATTTTTTCTTCCGGAGTATGATCTCCACTCCCATCGTCGATAAAGCCTATGATATTCTGTATGATTTTGCCCACAATGATATTCCCTTCATTATTGTTCCCGGAAATCATGAGCGATCGGTTCTCCCCTCTTCCGTATTGATGAACCACAAAAATATTCACATCTTTGATGAACCTTTAACTTTCTTTTTTAAAAAGAAAAATGCTATAATCGGAATTACCGGTTTCCCTAATATTAGAAATAGAATCAGACTACAATTCGAGAATATTTTAAAAAAGGCTACTGAAGGTAATCCTGAAGTTGATATTAAACTTCTTCTAATGCATCAGGCAATTCAGGAATCTAAAATTGAAGGTTATACTTTCCGTTATGGAATTGATGTTCTACCTTTAGATATGCTTCCTGCAAATTATCATGCAGTTCTCTCCGGTCACATTCACAGAGCTCAAATCTTTCATTATGAAAAAGCAGGAATCAAAATACCTGTTATCTATCCAGGATCTACGGAACGTACATCAGTTGTAGAAATGGCAGAAGAAAAAGGATTTTATGAACTCATATTTGATGAATCTAAAAATGGTTGGAAACTGACAGAAACAAAGTTTCACATCCTCCCTACCCGACCAATGATTAGATTGGATATAACTAAATTAACTGAAAATGAAAAAGTTCTACGTAATTTATTGGAAGCTGAATTAAGCAAATTAGATCAAAATTCTGTTGTAAGATTACGTTGTGATATCCCAGAAACCAGAAAACTTCTAAAAGCTGAATTGTTAAGAGAATTGACACCGAAAGCAATGACACTTACTTTGGCACCAGTGTATAAAAGAAGGTAACATGTTCACTCTACCACAACGAATAAATTCTGAATTTGTAAAAATTGGATTCGATCTTTAAAATAACTATTGTCTTTCTGAGGTTTCTGATAGCTTTGCTCACGAAGAATTTAATGACAGTTCTTCTAGCTTTACACCTTGTGGAAACAGTTAAGACTCTTCATCGAATGCCTTTGTAAGATTATCTCAGAGAGACAGAAAATGGAGATTGTATGGATAAAAAAAGAAAAACCGAACGATATAAAAGAGTTATCATCCAAATTAAAGAATTAATGCAGGAAACTACAGACCCATTTGCTAGGATGAGTACAATTGCATCTATTCTACATCATAAATTTGATTATTTTTTCTGGACTGGATTTTATCGGTTAGTTAATGGAGAATTAACTGTAGGCTGTTATCAAGGAAGTGTAGCCTGTTTGGTTTTAGCTAAACATAAAGGAGTGTGTTGGATAGCTATTGATCAGAAGAAAATACAAATAATTCCAGACGTTCATAAATTTCCAGGACATATCGCTTGTGACAGCCGTTCAATATCAGAGATCGTAATTCTTATATACAAAGATAAAGAAATTGTAGCTGTGTTAGATGTAGACAGCAAAGAGCTTGATTCTTTTGATGAAATTGATACAAAATATTTAGAAATAATTGTGGAGATGATTTATACATCATGAAGTTATGAAATCAATCACTTTTTGATAGTCATATATTTCTTTAACAATTATATTTTGAAATCCTTTAAATAAAACTAATCTAACTCTCTTTCCCGCTTTTTTATCCTGAAAGATGAGTTCTTTCCCGCTCTTTTTTATTTTCTTTTTAATTTCATTTGAAACAGTATAAGGAAGATTATATTTATCAAGAAGTTCATTGATCTTATTGAACTCATTATTGCTTATCATTTTTTCATTATAGCTATATTCAGCAGCTTTGCGAATTCCTATTGCAACAGCTTCTCCATGATTTACTGTATATCCTGAAGCTGATTCAACTAGATGTGCAAATGTGTGACCAAGATTTAATTTTCTACGTTCTCCTGAATCCTTCAGATCATTTTCACATAATACCATCTTGATCTCGATTGCTTTATGTAAAATTTCCAGCGTTATAATTTTTTTCTTATCAGACAATATTTCATACAACCCATTATCTTTAATTAAGGAGACCTTAAGGCATTCTGCCCATCCTCCATTATACTCTTCCTTTGAAAGAGTTTCTAAAAAATCGGTATAAATATATACTCTTTCGGCAGGATAGAATGAACCGATTGCATTTTTCAACCCGCTAAAGTTAACTGCAGTTTTTCCACCTATAGCTGCATCTATCATGCCAAGAAAAGTAGTTGGAATAAGCTGCAACCTGCAACCACGCTTGAATGTAGAAACTGCAAAAGCTGTGATGTCAGTTGTAATACCTCCACCAATTCCAATAATCACAGTTTCTCTTGTAACGTTATTCTCAATGAAAAAAGAAAATATCTTTTTAACTTCATTAATTGTTTTATTGTTTTCTTTTGCATCGAATAAATATTTTGGAGATTTTTTTATATAATCATCCAACTTATTTTTATACAACTTATATACATTTTTATCAATTATAAGTACTTTTTTATCAAGTTCTTTAATGCTATCATCAAGATTCTTATCTAGAACAACTTGAGATAGAGTACTAATGGTTAATTTCTGCATTATAACTTTCATTAATTTCCGTATTTTTCTTATATAGACGCAAAATCTTCCCACCATATAAGCGACTAAAAACGTTGTATTCACTAACTAATTTGAGCTTATTCGAATCTAAATCTTCATCAGAAATAATATAAATACCAGATTTTACTTTATCAGGTATCTTGTATGAAAACTTCAGACCTGTTATCAACGCTATCGAGCTCGAAATATTTCCATAAAGTATTATGTTATCATCAATTCCCGATGTTTCAGTAGTTACCTTTTTCTTTATATCCCATGCTGCTGAAATATAAGAATAATTATAATTATTAATATAATCTTCCAGTTTCCACATATTCCACACATTTGCTAATAAAATAAAAGAAATGATAATGAAACTCGAATGCCTAATCAAAAGAATTTGAGATTGGTTTGGAAAGTTGTTGTTAATGAGATTTCGGAAATTAACCGGTAGAGTGGACACAAAAAATATCATAGGTGCCAGAAGAATTACAAAATAACGTGTAGCCTGCGCTATGAAAAACCCTAATACCAAAAACGATGATAAGAAAAACACCAGGAATATTTTATTCAAATTAGAAATCCTTTTTGTCTCAAAATATTCGTTGATCACAATTAACATACTTAGAATAGAAAACAGAAAGAGACCAATATTATTCAAGATCAACGGATTAGTAAAAAACCGAAGATAATTCTTAAAAACAGTGGCAGGTAAGAAACCCTTAAAGAAGAAAATATTTGAATTAAATATATATTGGGTTGGGATTGATGTTGTTGGATCTATGTTTTTCTTGATAATTAATGGAATTCCAATGATCAATATTACAGCTATCGAAAATAGTACAGCATACAATTGAAATTTCGGTTTTCTTTTTTCAATAATCCAATTGAACATAGCATAAAGGAATATTGTTAATCCAAATATTAATCCGTTAGTTTTAGTAAGAACTGAAATTCCTAATAAAATACCGCATGCAAGAATATACATCCAGGACAACCACTTTTTCTGAGACTCTATACCTTTTAGAAAAAATAATAATGCTGCTGTTCCAATAGCTATCATAGGAATTTCCAGAAATGCCAGACGGCCAAAAATAAAATAATAGTAATTAGTACTGATAAGAAACAGGAATAATATTACTGATATGATTTTACTTTCCCAATCCATGGTTGTTCTAATTATGATCCACAGTAGCATTAGGACAATTATACAACTGAAGATCAAAGAGGGCATCCTAGCTACTGTTAATGAGAATCCCGCATAATTAAAAGATAGATATTGGATCAAAGGAATAATTGGCCAGATGAAAATATCATTCAACTCATCACAAATCCAGTTCCCTGTCAGATATTTATTGATAGCATTTCCTGACTTCCAACCTTCATCGGTAATAAATGAATCATTTCTATGGCAAATGGATACATCCGTATCAGCTTCGATATTGTGAAATCTGATAAAGAAAATCACAAGAAATAATAGAATTAGTATGATTGATATTACCAATTTAAACTTTTTCATTAATGCTCACTCTCCTGATTTTATTATGTGATATTGTTCGATAATACACATTTTGATAGCTATTGTTTCCTGATTGTATCTTTAAGTCTTGAAAGATCATGTTCCATTAGCAAGAAATATAATCTAGGTTTTTGAAGTAAAGCAATATTAATGCACTCAGTCCAACTATTTTTCATATCTTTTTCCGAAAAAGTTTTAAAAGAATCTATTCTTTATGTAATCGATAAACTCTAAGATCGATAATAAAAACTGATTTTGATGTTATCTTTCTTGATAATCTAAGATCATCTTGAAAAACATTATTAACTTGTATTTCATTAACTATTTTTTTCTTAATCATTTATTCTTCACTTGTAAAAGATCTATTATCATATTTTTATATTCCCGATTCTTTTTCATAAAAAACAATAGTATTAAAAAGCCAATTATTATATATCCCAATTTATAAAACAGTGTATTGACACTTGATTCAATTAGAAAATTCAACCAGGAAATTAAACCAAAGATTATTGTTACAATTAATAAATAAAATGGATTATATCCAACCGCAAAGATTCTTTCTGTTACAAATAAATCATAAATAACTATAAACAGGTATGCCAAAATGGAAGCAATACCTGCTCCAAGCATTCCATATTCAGGAATTAATATATAATTTAATCCAATATTTATAAGTGCTCCAATAATAATACCTGCAGATATCTTTTTTGATTTACGTAAAATATATAATCCTAAAACAATTATATTGGCAAGACCGTGCATGAATACAGAGATTACGCCAATAAAAACAAATTTACCACCTTCAGCATATCTCGGGTTAACTAGTAAAAATATTTCCTGGGAAAACATGATAATTCCAATGCCGACTATGCTGCCAATAATTATATAAAAATTATAAACTCTCTTTAAATGTTTTTTTGCTAAATTTGAATTACCCAATTTAAGAATAAATGGGAAAAAAATTAAATCAAAAACTGAAGTTAATAAAGATAATATCATGCCAATTTTATATGAAATTGCATAAATTCCTGTATCATGAAATTTACCTGGAGATAGAATACTTAACATATACCTATCTGCAGATTGCAGTGATAAAATCGATATTGTTGCAGGAATTAGTATAATACCAAAAGGTAATATTTCTTTTAACATATTCCAAGAAAAAAAAATCATTTTTGTATTATCTACATTTAATTTATGTATTATTTGTTGCAAATAATAACAGGCAAAGATTGCTGAACTTAGTGAGGAAATGAATAGTATCTTTACTAATATATCTAAAGTTAGAAACCCCTGTAATGCAGAGAAAATAAATAATGGAATAAAAACAATGTTCGTTGAGAAAGAGAGTTTAGAATAACGTCTAGAATCTTGTCTGATATTCAAAAGAGCTAAAGTAATACCCTTAATAACAGTTAGAAAGGAAATTATGCTGAACCAAATAAGAAGATAGGTATAACGTGAAGCCAAGACTGAATCTGAACTTAAAATTAGATTTGTTATTGGAGTTCGAAATAGAATAATTAGGATCGTAAGAAATAACCCGTTTAAAATAATCGTAAGAAAAGAAGTATTAACTAACGATGATTTATACTGATTATCATCCCTTTTATGATAAAAGGTCATCAATGATTGATGAATCCCTGCTTGATAAAAAAGAGATGCAATTGATGAAAATAAAGCCATTAAAGCATAAACGGCATATTCTCCTGGTGCAAGAAAATTTGAAATTACTGGTAGTACTAGAAAAGCAGTTCCTTTATTTATTATAGAAGAAAATGTGTAATGAATTGCTTTATTGAGGAGATTTCTTTTTACCATGGTATATTTCCTGAGTCATCACAATACTTGCATATTGGAATACTCGCTCGTTTTCCTAACCTTAATAACTCTCTTTTATTGATGAATTCTTTACTACTCCAGATATCTTTTATACTTTGGGTATTAATATTTCCAAAAGTTTCTTTTGCATAATAATCCATACAACAAAGCAAAATACTTCCATCCCAATTAATTACAAGTTGACTGGCAGGTCGTAGACAAGGTGTTGTTAGTAATTTTTTTTCATCAAATAGTTCACCTGCCCTATTAGTTTTTTTAAAATCTTTATAACTTCTTAGAATAACATGTCCTGGATATTTATTTCTAAGGAATTCAAAATGCCGGTTTTCCAAATCTTCATAATTAGTTATCAAGAAAGTATTAACACCTGCTCTAATTAGTTTTACAAATAAATCTTCACTCAGGAAGTCTCCATTTGTAACTAAAGAAATATAGCTATTTTTACATGATCTTCGGGCATAATGAATCAAATCAGGTAATCGTTTATCCATTAGAGGCTCCCCATAAAAATGAGGCGAAATCCTTCCAGCAAAGTTCATTTCCGATAATTCATTAATGATCTTTTCCCACAATTTAATTGGCATTTCACCTTTTTTTCTTTGAGTAAAACGCTTATTATTAAAGCAAAAGTCACATTCCCTGTTACAGTATCCGTAAGTCTCAAGATTAGTTGAAACAAACCAGCCTTTTTTGAATTGTCTTCTTAGTACAAATTTTCGAATAATATTAATACGAATATTATAAATATAATATGTAATAAAAATAAATCCTAAATTGCGTCTCGATATTTCTAATTTCCTAAATAATTTCAAAGTATTTATTATTCTTTTTATGAGTTTAGACATTCTAGGTTATAATCTCCTGATAAACATCCAAAGTTTTTATGGCAATTATCGACCATATATAATTTGCTAATATTCGTTCTTTCAATTCATCATTTCTTTTTTTATTTAATGAAACCTCTATTGCATTAGTAATTGATTCGACAGAATCTGGGTTAGGATATTCAGCATATTTTACGAAATATTCTTCTGTTCCTCCATTAGGAGTGATCACAATATTTGCTCCGGCAAGTCCAGCTTCCAAAGCTGCTCTCCCAGGTGTTTCATATTTTGTAGGAAGTATAAAAGTATTACAAGCAGCATAAGCTGAAGCGAAAAGTGGATCATCATGATTTAACCATTCTATAAGCTTAATATTCTTACTTTTCTCAATTTCCTTTCTACACCATTCACCCTCTTTATTTTGCAGTATATCAGCAATTATTACAGCCGGATGATCGATTTGCTGCAATGCTTTTATTATTTTCTTACCATTTTTCCTATCTGGTCCTAAATGCCCAACGTAAAGAATGAAATCTTTAAATCCATATTTCTTCTGGAACAAACTTGCATCAGCTTCTGCAAAACGTTTCTCTACACCATTATGGATCACTTGCATTTTATCCTTATTCACGTTCAAGCCATTTACCAATAAATTACTTTCATCAATTGTATTTGGAAGGACTCTTTCGGCATTGTTACAAATCTGTTTTGTTATATTATAATCTGATATTGAACGTATAAACAATTTATTCAAAGGTTTTTCCAAATTTTGATACAGTTTAATTTTCCAAGCTGGGTGATTACTGAAGATTATGGGATTAACTACATACTTTGCCCCATAAAGCTTAAGATTAGTAGCTAGAGAATACGTACTAATATTTGCCAGGAAGATATGAACAAGATCATCTTTTGTAAGCTTTACGTTAAAATCCCACATATCAAATAGTTTTACATCAACTCCAATTTCTTCCAATGCTTTCTTTGTATGTAGCAGTTTATATGTCGGACCACCACGGTTTAACATTATTGATTGATAACTGGCTAAATATATTCTCATATTTATCTTCCTAATTATTTAAAAACTTTTTTGCTTCTTCTCGATTCATGATTATATAGTAAATCTCTCCAATGAAACTTACGAATTCTCTTTAGATCATTTTTATGCACTAATTCAGGATACTGATTAAATTTGATTTTATCCATTTGGATATCTCCTTTCCGGGAAATAATATATCCATTCTCTATTGATATTTTTATAAATACCTTTTCATAATCATACTTAACTAAAAGCTTATTATCAATATATTGGAACTCAGGTTCGAGTTTGTATCTTTTTTCCCACCAATTGCTGAATTCACCCATGTTCATATTTCCGAAATTTTGGGACTTCACAAATTGAAAAATCTTATCGAAGATATCAAAATGCTTATGATGTGGATGATGATAAATAATGACCGGTTTCCCAATTTTAACCATCCGTTTTATTAAATCTATGTAATATTGCAGCATTTCATTTTCATTAAAATGGGAACGACGTAATCTTCCTAAACTGATGGGATGAATTGGAATTTGCATTACTTTTGAGAAATGATTATTACAATATGGATAGAATGGAAGATCATCATAATCAAGAGCAAATTCGGAAGAATATGTTAGCTCCATCTTTTGCAAAGCGTTATCTAAAGAACAGTTCCAATCTCCAAAAGGAGCAGCAAATCCAGTTGCACTAATTCCCCATTGTTTCAACTTTTCATCAGCTTTTAAAATGTTGTTATAATTATCATCAAAGTTATCATAAAGATAATGTTTATCGCAATGAATTGCCATTTCTTGATTGCCTAATGTTGCATAATTATTCAATTTATCTTCTGATTCAGTATCCAAAAACCAGGTTGCGGAAATATCATTTTTCTTACAAATTTCATACATTTCATCCGCATCTTTTTTGGAACAAAAATCTGTATCAAGTCGGAAGATAAATAAATTCTTATCAATATAAGGTTGATGCCATAAATGAACAAAAGGTAGATCTCTTTTATGATGCAGATATTCTAGAGATAATTCTACGATCTTTCTTAATTTCCCTTTAGATACCTCTGATACGATCTCAGATGGAAGTTCTTTTCTGTATGCAAAAAATTTCTTTCTTCTTGAATTACTATTCAAGATAAATTCATTAATGTTAAAAGGTAGAATTAAATTCACTCCATGTTCAATTGAAGAGATACTTAATCCTGAATCAATAGTTATAATGTCTTTTGAATTCGGGATTTTGATTGTTGAGTAAATATCAACTAATCCAATTTGAGAAAAGGAAGTGTTCTGCTTTGAACATAAGAATTGAACTTTTTTAAATTTGTAAAATACATTATTAACAACAGCATTATCAGAATAAAGTACTGCTCCACCAGCATTCAGAAATTTTTCAATTATTTTATTTTCCCCGAATGTATGTGGTTCGGTGATAATGATAACAGAGTATTCTTCAGGAGAAATATTATTTGAGAGCGAGAACTGGGAAAAACTAACACCAATCTGCTTTAAAATAATCTCCCATCCGGGTTTATAATTATCAATTCCAATCTTCAGATTCATCTAAAAGACTCAATAATTTCCCTAAGTTGTTCTTCTCTATTTTTCAGCGAGAAATTATTTAAAATATGTTTTCTGAATTGTTCTCTATTATCTGTATTTAACGCCTCTTTAATCGCTTTAGTTGTTTTTGCCGGGTCATTAAAAGGAACATATAATGCTGATTTTCCAGCAACTTCCGGCAAAGCTCCTCTTTTGGTAACTACGGGAATACATTCACACAACATCGCTTCTGCCAGTGAAATCCCAAACCCTTCATGCGCCGATACCTGCACATATACTTTAGCTTCCTGCATATATCTCAATAACTCTTCATCATTTACATAGCCTGTAAATGTAACATTATCTGAAGCAATTGATCTTAGATATTCACTGGATTCATCATAATGCTTCCCAATCAAAATGAATTCCACATCCGTAAATAATGCTGCACTCTTCACAAAAGTTTCTAAACCCTTTCGTTGCAAATTCTCTTTAGTAACATTTCCAACTGTAATAACAATGCTCTTCTTATCTCCCTGAGGATTGAACAAATCAGTGTTAACACCATTATAAACCAGTTTTAATTGTTTGGTTGAGAAATTATTTTCAATCTCTTTTTTATTCGATTCGGAGACGGCAAGTGTAAGATCAACATTGCGAAGTATATACCTTACTTTCTTTACATTTTTAGGCTTCAGCATTCCACCATATTCAATTTCAGGTACATTTGCTACTTCATATCCCCCTACTACAACAATGCACTTCTTATGTAATAAATGAGAAAAGAAAACAGCAAGATAAGCTGGAAGCTCTGCAAACCAACAATAAATGATATCATTTTTACAAATTCCAATGAAAATTCTCAAAACTAATGAAATCATATTAAGAATATTTTTATGTTTTGGAATTGGAATTGAATTCGCATCTGAGAATTTTCCCAGTATATTCCTGTCATTTCGTACAAAAGATGAGTTATAGGCTGAAAGAAATAATATTTTTTTCTTCATCTTGGATCATCTAACGAGAACTATCTTTCCTTTTGATATTTGCCCTTCTGATGCTGAGATTACATAAAGATATATCCCGGAACCGCATTTTTTACCAGTCTTATTCAATCCATCCCAACTGAATTGCTCGTATATATCTTTCTCAATTTCCATTACGAGATCACCATTTAAATCAAATATTCTACAATAAGTATCACCTTTGGGCATTGTGATCGAGCCTTTGTTCTCAATTCTTATAATATCATCTTTTTCAGGATAGAAAGGATTAGGAAATACAATCGTTTCAAAAAGCTCTGTTTCTTCATTCATCTCAGCCGAAATCCCAATCTCTACAGAATTCATCCCAGAATTTGTTCCTATGTATAAAGTACCTGTTATGGGTTCGTAAGCAAAATCTGTAATTGTATTGGAGATAAGTGGAGTATTATCAGTAGTAAGATTTATAAATTTGTCTCTGCTTGTATCAAAGATTGTGATCCCTGCATCTTGAGTTCCGATCCAGATCATACCAAAAGGGTCGATAAAAAGAGCTGTGGGATAAGTTGATATTGATCCATAAAGTCTTTCTTGACCCTCATAATACCAGTATTCCGGATCAGGATTACCTTCATTCCAAAACCATTCGTTACCATCCCATACTTTCTTTTTGATATTGGTTCCGTATTTATACCAATATTCTCCATTATACATGAATAAACCCGCAGAAGATGCAATCCAAGTTTCTTCAATTCCATTAATATTTTTTGCATTTATTCCAAAGACCATACATGAAGAAGAAAGGTCACTAAATGGAGGAACTGTCCAGTAATTATGAAGTGAATCTGGGATTGAAGAGTTCTCCCAGATACGTAATCCATTAAAGAATGACCCCAAACAAGTTCTATTCCCTGAATAATGAGAGATTATTATTTTTTGCTGCTCATCATCTGGTATGGTAAATCTGGAGATCATGTTTGCATCTTCATCAAGGACAGAAACTCCACCATCATATGAACATACCCACATTCTGTTCTCACTATCTTTTGCAATATGAGAAATAGTATTGGTATAAATATTACTTGAATATGCCGTTATCCAACTCCATACAGGTGATTCTGAATCATCTAATACAGAGATACCGGATGCCCATCCAGTTACAGAACCATCAGTTGCCCATGCACCAAACCACTTTCTATTTAATGCATCTACACCAATGGACATTATGTTATCACTTTTAAGTTCGCTATTTAAGTAATCGTAATTAGTCCAATGCGAACCATCAAATCCGGAAACACCCCGTGTACCCTTATTTATCATTCCATCACCAAAATGACCGTTACATACCCATACCTTTGAATTCTGATCTATCTCAATATCAGTAATAACATTTGCACAAATACTATTTGTTTTAGCATTCTCCCAGATTGTTCCATCAAAAAGGAATATTCCTTCCCCCCATGTAAATACTGACACATATCCGTTAATTTCTTTAAATCCTTTAATCTTAGATGTAGTTAATCCATTCTCATTTTTATTCCATGTTTCCACTTCGTTATCCACAGATATTCTTGTAATAGCTATGTCCATAGTATCAGTAAGGATAAGTATTTCCAAATCCCAAATACCATAACTATACCATAAATTTAATTGATCATCAACAAAGACTGGATAAATTGCATGACCTTCATCAATTATACTTATTTGAGTAGGATCAAATATTTTTTCTGTAAGAAAAACACCGTTATCGGTTCCAATCGCTATTTTTTCACCCGATATTGATATTGAAGTTACATTGTTACTTGGTAATAAAGAGTTATCAGTATTCAAGTGGTGCCATGAAGTAATTACATCTAAAGAATCAATGTGGACATAATCAAATCCAGCAATACTTCCAAAGAATATATTCCCTTCTGGAGTTAATTGCATTGATGTAATATCATTAGCAGAAATACCATTCTCCATATTATAGTTATTTAATAATAATGGAAATGGAAAATCAGGATCATCTTTAAAACAGCTTACACCAAATCTTGTAGCCACGAATATGAGAGAATCATTGTGTGTTATTTTGTTAATTATATCCGATTGTAAACCTAACGTCTCTGTAAGCGGAATCAAGAAACCGCTTTCATCAATTCTATTAATACCATTTCCTGCAGTTCCAACCAATATTTGATCCATACCTTCCAAATAATCAAGTGCTCTAATATCATTACTGCCCAGTCCATTGATTGTAGTTAGAGTTTCTCCAAATAAATTGTTATTAAGATCATAATTTAAAAGTCCACCCCAAGTGGCAATATGCAATTCATTTCCAGTTTCAATTATATCAAAAATATGAGTAGTATTTGTATAAACTTTCCAGTTTTTGAGGGCGAATAAACCTGTCGCGATCACGATCATAATGATAATTAGATATTTTTTCATTTTTTAAATTCCTTTTTGAAAATATTATAGACAACAATGATCAAGATAAATAATAGAAATAGTAAGATAGAGAGTAGTACTTTTTTTGATGAAAATGAGAAACCAAAGGCGATGAGACCAAACAGTAATGTGATAAAGTAACAGATCAGTGCAATATTTTTTTGTGATAGACCAATCTCATGCAGCTTGTGATGAATATGTTCTTTATCGGCTTGAAAAATATTTTTCTTCTTATTAACACGTCGAAAGATGGCAAATGCTGTATCCATAATCGGAATAGCCAAGGCAATAATTGGAACGAGAAGTGTCATTGAGGTAATACCTTTGAATTCACCTTTTCCAATTATAGAAATTGCTGCAATATTGAACCCAAGAAAAAGGCTTCCCGTATCACCCATGAAGATCTTTGCAGGAAAGAAATTATACTTAAGAAAAGCCAGATTTGCTCCTATCAATGTTAAGGATGAAAATATAATAATTGTATTAGATTTCAAAAACCCAACTGCCAATAAAACAGTAGCCACAATTAGTGCAATCCCAGATGCTAAACCATCCAGTCCATCAGTAAGATTAAATGCATTTACAACTAACAAAAACCATAATATTGTTACAGGGAAAGAAAAATAACCTAATATAATTGTTTTCCCAAATGGATTTGTTAATAGTTGAATATTGAAACCTGCAAAATATATAATAGTAATTATTACTATTTGGAAAATTAATTTGTATTTAGCTTTTAAATTAATTTTGTCATCAAGAAAACCCAACATTAACATCAATAAACTGCCCAATGATAAATATAGTATTTGATAACCTAATTCGGGAAAGACAAAATAAATCAGAAGTTGAATAAGAATTACTGGTATCCCGAATGACAACCCACCCGTTATGGGAGTGGTTATAGTATGTATCTTCCGTTGTTGTGGGTAATCAACCAAGTTCCATTTTTTAGATATCCTAATATTTAAAGGAACTAATAAATAAGTCATTATAAACGAGATCAATAAAACTATTATGTAATAAATATTCATTCTTAATTAAATTCCTGATCATAAACATTTTTATATTTTCTAATAAAATCCATAAGATCAAATTTCTCTTTTATCAATTTGCGGGAATTTTCTCCCATCTTTATAAGCCTTTCCTTCTCATCGGGAAGAGATAATAAAACCGCTGTTAATCTGTCAATATCATTAATTGGGACTAAAATACCATTAGCATCAGATACCAACTCATTATTCCCTTTAATATTGGAAGCTACAATAGGTAATCCAAAAGACATGGCTTCTAAAATCGAAAGTGGTAATCCTTCCCATTTTGAATAAAGCAAAAACACATCAAATTTTTGCAACCATTCGGTTACATTATTTTGCCAACCAAGTATATGAATTCTGTCTTTAAAACCTGAATCATGAACAATTTTTTCAGCAACTTTATAAAGTTCACCATCTCCAATAAAAATAAAATGAATATTCTCATTCTTCTTACAAACCTGTATAGCAGCTTTGATCGTATCAATAATATTCTTTTGTTTCCAGAACCTTAAACAACTACCAATTATAAGTTTATCACTCTTTTCTTTATTATGTAATCTCATCATAGGAAGTTCAATTCCATTATAGATAGTTATTGCCTTTTCTGGTTGAATAAGATGATCTGCAATAGCTGCTTCTCTTTCGTAGTTATTCACAAATACTATCTTATCACAAAAGTTAGCAGCAAATTTTTCCATGGATTTATACAAATGAAATATCAACTTACTTTGGTAAGGATGAAAAGGAAATCCATGAACTGTATGAACTATCATTGAAATTCCTGCTAATCGCGCAGCAATCCTACCAAGGAAACCGGTTTTGGATGAGTGTGTGTGTACAATATCAAATTTGTGTTTCCGGAATATTAAGAAAAGATTAATGAATGCCAATCCATCAAGAAATGATAGGTCCCTATGTAATGATGGGACAGGAATGTAATTATATCCTAACTTTTTAACTTTCTCTACCAAAGGTCCACCTGGTTTAGATATAACATAAATATCATATTTATCCTTATCCAATGAGTTCAAAATGGTTAACATTACATTTTGTACTCCTGACAAAAGTGGTAATAATTGTATGTGCACTATCTTAATCTTCTTCATCAATCGGTTAACCTGTCTTCAACAAAATTAAGGAATTCTTTTGTTTGGTTCTCTCTACTGTATTTATAATTAATCTTAAGCTTTTTATTTTTATTTTTAAGAACGTCTATCAGCTTCAAGAAATTCTTCGCGATCATCTCAACATCTTCCATTTTACAGATCAGAGCATGCAAATTTTGTCTTAGAATTTCTGTCGCTTCTCCTTCAGGAGGTACCATGGCAAGAATCTCTTTCCCACTTCGTAAATATTCAAATACTTTCCCTGTTAGCACACCCTCCCCTTTATATGATGCAATAAAGAGAAGTAATGCATCACAGTTCATGAGAGATTTAATAGCTTCTTTATGCTCAATTTGAGTATTTATCTTTATGAAATGAGCTATTTTAGAATTTACAATATGATTTATTGTTTCAGCATAATAATTACCTGTGAATTCAATAAGAATATCATTTGGAAGTTGATTACGTGATTGTAATAATTCCATTGCTTCAATGAAAAATTTTGGTGTACGATTCCCATAGAAATTTCCAATATATTTAATGGTCAATTTTTCACTCTTATTAATAACTAAATTGGAGAAATCATCTGTATCCCAACCATTATAAATAACTTTAATCTTGTTTCTTATGTCCTCACCAAATTCACTGATAAGATCATTTTTCATTGCTTTGCTTACCACTGTTATCACTGAAGCAGATTGAAGGATTATATTTTCCCATTTTACCGAATGCTTTTTGTGAAATGTAGAAAAAAATGTGATGTATGGATTCAGAGTCCAATGATCACGGTAATCAATTATAAGAGGAAGTTTATTCCTTTTTGCCAGTTTATATGCTGCAATACCACTTGTGTATGGTCCTATTGTTGCCATGATAGCATCATATTTATTTTTTTTAAAGAGTTTCTTTCCTGCATTCATCACAAAAGGCAACCAGCCAATTTTTTCATCGATCGGAAAGATATTCCTTATAATTTTTTTATATTTTTCAGGCGTTTTGAAATAAACAGATTTATTAGTTTTTGGTTTGGATATCTTCATTAAGATCGACATAAGATCAAAAGAAGATGTTCGAATGATCTTATGAGCTTTATCTTCCTTTAATAATTCATTATCTGTTGAATGAAAAACTATATTTTTCACGGTAATAACATCTGTAGAGACATCTAGTTTATTGAGGTATTTAACTAATTTTGCAGGACGTTGAACACCAGGACCACCCAGTGGTGGATAGAAATAAGCGATTAATAATAATCTTTTCATTCCTCTTCCTCAGATTTTGTTTTATGTTTAAGAACAACTTCAATTTTAGAATCCAATTTGATATTAGAAAAATGGATACTGTTCCCTTCAATTTCAGCTTTAACATGATTAACCTGAACAATATCGTAATTACCAAGAACATTAATTGTAAATTTCTCAGTTTGGGAAGGAAAATAGAGATAAAATCTATCTTCACTTTCAAATATCTCAATACTTTCCCTTTTCTTCCACCACTGTGCAATCTGCATTAAGGTAGCAATAAAAACATTTTTCGATCTAATCTCTTCTATTGTATAATTAAGAAGTTGTTTGTTATAATAAATCTCATCAAAGTTTGAGATAGAATAATTGAACGAAATAAATCCGTTAACAGATTTAATCGATTCGATTAGATGATCTACTACCTCTTGTGCATTCTCATAAGAAATTGTACTTGATTTCGAAAGTTTTAAATGATCATCAAAGAATACGATTGGTAATTCCAAAGAATGCCATCCAAAGCTACTATTTAAATCCTTACTATGTGAACCATATTGATAAAATGGAAATCCTAAACCATTGCGGAAACCATTTTTATGGTGAAAACCAATTGAGGAATTATATGTAAATCCATTTTTCTTATGAGATTCATGTGTAATTCTTGGATCATAACTAAAATGGTTATGCCGTATTCCTATAAACTCATTATTACTTATTTTTGATAATCTATTTTTCTGTTTATGCAGTATATCCTGCTTACCAGAATTTACAGAAGCAAACAAAGCGATCTCATTCCCTTTTACATGGTTGTTCATAATCTCTTTCTGCACATCACTGCTCTGGACTGAATAATCAATATCTTTATTTGTATTCGATTCTGTTCCAAAGAAAAAAGTACTATTTAACTGGTACTTACTCTCTATCTGGTCTATCACATCAAAGTTCCAATATTCTTCTATATTCGTTAAAAGATATTTCATTTTACTTAAAAAATTATTAAAAATATATTTAATTTTATAGAAGATCAGAATATCTTCAAATGTACTACTGATCATTCTTCCCAAAGACCATTTCTGCAATTTATCAATATTATAAGAAAAAGAAGCAGCAAAAACTTCAGCAGAAGGCCAGTAAGCTTTCTTAACTAAGAAAGAGGAACCATTTCTTTGTAATGAATCTTTAATACACCTCTCTATTAACCAAAGCAACATGTTTACATATGGTTCCTGATGAAACTCTAAAAATGGGACATCATCATCTGATAGCCAGCCATGATCGTCTCTTTTCACACCCTCGATTCCAATTGAAGATTCCAGATTGAATAGGATATTCCCAACAATATCAAATTTATAGATACCGTAGAACAGGTCATCTTTATGATAATAGTGAATTGGCACTTTGATCTCTTTATTAGAGATTACAGGTACTTTACGTTTTAATTTGATTACTTCGGTTTTCTCTTTGATCTTTTCGAGCGTTAGATTATTCGGTTGTAGCAATTCTGTTAAAACAGGTATGAAAAATAATATCTTATCCATAGCTAGTATGTAGGCTTCTTCAATTGTAGGTTCTATTAATCCGTAGTAGAATAGTATATCATTTCCCTGCAATTGATCTAATTTATGAATATATTTGAATTCATATCCAAGAGTGTTGAAAATAAAGTCAAAAGTGAATTTAATCTTGTTTTCAAATCTTTTTAACTTACTATCTACGTATATTGCTATCATCCAACCTCTTGAGTTCTAACTATCCATTTTTTAGAATATTCAGACAGAAGATTTTGTATTATTCTGTCAACTTGCATATTATGTAATATTATTGAAATTAAAATTAGTTATTATAACTTAAATAAGTTAAGCCCTGTATTCTCATCAAAAAATCTTTCTAATTTTCCATTTAATTCTTCAATAATAACTTCACAGGTTGCACTTACAATAGCTTTATTTAAGTGTCCGCCAAAAGCATTATACTCATTGTTAGAAAGCGTTATGTGCATATGCAGGTATGGTTGATCTTTGTTCGAAGAAATATTTCCTGTTATTGATAAAATTTCAAAAGCACCTTTTAATGTTTTTGAATAATACTCCTGTTTTATTGAATCAAATAAACCAATATCAACTTCATTAACTGCACCGATTGCAGATATCTTTCCTGATTTAATTGCTCTTTCATTACAGAATCGGGTAAGAATACTCACAATTTCTTCTCCCTTATCAATACGGATAATATACCTATTCCCAATCTTCTTTGATTCCACAAATAACTCCATTATTATTATTTTATAAAATACAAAAAATAATTGCGATGTTCTTTGTCTAATTTAATTTATAAATCATTAAATTAAATTTTTTTTAAACTGAATTTCATTTGACACATAAACTCAAAAAAAAGAATTGTTATTTTTAATATTTAAGATTAATCTAATCTGTAAATCTTATAGTTAAAATAATATAGGGAGATATAAAATGGATATAAAACGCGTTTATACTTTTGGAAATGGGAAAGCAGAAGGTAAAACTGAAATGAAGAACCTTCTTGGTGGTAAGGGAGCAAATCTTGCCGAGATGAACCTGATAGGTGTTCCGGTTCCTGCCGGATTCACGATCACTACAGAAGTCTGTGCAGAATGGAACAAATTAGGAAAAGAGAAAACAATCGAATTTCTAAGGGTAGAAGTAGAAGCCGGTATTAAAAATATTGAAGAAATTTTGGGTGCTAAATTTGGTGATAACACAAACCCACTTCTACTTTCTGTTCGTTCAGGTGCACGTGTTTCTATGCCTGGAATGATGGACACAGTTCTAAATCTTGGCATGAATGATAATGCAGTGGAAGGACTTGCAAAAAAATCTAATAATCCTCGTTTTGCCTGGGATTCATATCGCCGTTTTGTACAAATGTATGGTGATGTAGTATTAGATATGAAACCAAAAACTAAACTGGATATCGACCCTTTTGAAGAAATAATCGAAGAGATGAAAGAAAAAAAAGGTATAAAAAATGATACAGAACTTAATGCTGAAGACTTAAAAAAACTTGTTACAAGTTTTAAAATTGCTGTAAAAAAAGCAACCGGACACGATTTCCCAGATAACCCATGGGATCAACTTTGGGGTGCTATTGGTGCTGTTTTTGGTAGTTGGAATAACCCACGTGCAGATTATTACAGAATGATGAATAAAATCCCAAGTGATTGGGGAACTGCAGTAAATGTTCAAGCTATGGTTTATGGAAATATGGGTGATAATTCTGCTACTGGTGTTGCCTTTACTCGTGACGCTGGAACTGGTGAAAATATTTTTAATGGGGAATATCTTATCAATGCTCAAGGTGAAGATGTTGTAGCCGGAATTAGAACACCTCAAGAAATTACTCTTGAAGGTAGCAGAAGGTGGGTAAAACTCGCTGGTGTTTCGGAAGAAGATCGCGCAACAAACTTTCCTTCCTTCGAAGAAGCCATGCCTTCACTTTACAAAGAATTATCTGAAATTGAAACAAAACTTGAGAACCATTATAAAGATATGCAGGATATTGAATTTACAGTTCAGGATGGCAAAATGTGGCTGCTTCAAACTAGAAATGGTAAGAGAACCGGTGCTGCTATGGTTCGTATGGCAATTGAAATGTTAGAAGAAAAATTTATCGATAACAAAACCGCTTTAATGCGCGTTGAACCAAATAAATTGGATGAACTCCTTCATCCAGTATTTGATGGTAATGCTATAAAAAAGGCTGTCGTTTTGGCTAAAGGTCTTCCCGCTTCCCCTGGTGCTGCTACTGGTCAACTTGTATTCTTCGCAGATGAAGCAAACAAATTTAAAAATACTATCCTTACCCGCATCGAAACTTCCCCCGAAGATCTGGAAGGCATGAATATAGCAAATGGAATTCTCACTGCCCGTGGTGGAATGACATCTCATGCAGCAGTTGTAGCTCGAGGTATGGGAAAATGCTGTGTTTCAGGAGCCGGTTCTATAAGAATTAATTACAAAGAACGTATAATGGCTATTGATGGAAAAACTTACAAAGAAGGTGATTGGGTTTCATTGAATGGATCTACCGGTGAAGTTTATGAAGGAAAGATCGCAACGATTGATCCTAAACTTTCCGGTAATTTTAGAAAACTGATGAAACTTGCTGACAAATTTACCCGCATGTATGTTCGCACAAATGCTGATACGCCAAACGATGCTAAAGTGGCTCGTGAATTTGGAGCTATGGGCATCGGTCTTTGTCGTACCGAACACATGTTTTTTGAAGGTGAAAAGATTAAAGCAATGCGTGAAATGATCTTGGCAGATGATGAAGTCGGACGCCGTGATGCTTTGGCAAAACTGCTTCCATTCCAAAGAGCTGACTTTGAAGGCATTTTCAAAGAGATGTCTGGATTTGGTGTAACTGTACGTCTTTTGGATCCTCCATTACACGAGTTCGTACCTCATCAAACTGCTAACCAGCAGGAAATGGCTAACGAAATGGAAATCTCTCTGGAAGATGTTAAAGCAAAGGTTGATTCTCTTCATGAATTCAATCCAATGCTTGGTCATCGTGGATGCCGTTTAGGAAATACGTATCCGGAAATTACCGAGATGCAGTCTCGTGCGATCATTGAAGCTGCTATTAACGTAAAAGAAGCTGGATTTGATCCTAAACCTGAAATTATGGTTCCTCTAATTGGAACTGTAAAAGAATATAGAATGCAAGCTGCTATTATTAATGAAACAGCTAAAAAGGTATTTGAAGAAACAGGTAAAACTACTGAATATTTAGTTGGAACAATGATAGAAATTCCACGTGCTGCTCTAATGGCAGATCTCATTGCTAAAGAAGCTGAGTTCTTCAGCTTTGGAACAAACGACCTTACACAAATGACTTTTGGTTACAGTCGTGATGATGCCGGTAAATTCCTTCCTATTTACTTAGAAAAAGGGATACTAAAAGATGATCCCTTCCAGGTTCTCGATCAAGAAGGTGTTGGACAACTTGTACAAATGGCATCAGAGAAAGGTCGAGCTGTAAATGCTAAATTAAAAGTTGGGATTTGTGGTGAACATGGTGGTGAGCCTAAGTCAGTTAAATTCTGCAATAAGGTAGGGATGGATTATGTTAGTTGTTCTCCTTACCGAATACCGATAGCAAGATTAGCAGCTGCTCAAGCTGAAATCGAACAGAGTTAATGAATATAAAAAAAGCCTTCCAGTTATTTATAGAAGGCTTTTTATTTTCAAATTAATTTACTTTTTTCAAATACATTTTAAATATTGAACCTTTAGGTGTATTATCTTCAATGAAGATATCACCATCCCAGTTCTTCACAGCTTTTTGTACAATATATAATCCCAAACCGGAATGTCCTGTAGCACCATATTTGAAACCTTCATCAAATATCTTCATCTTAATATCATCAGGAATACCCTTCCCGTAATCTATAACCTTAATCTCACAGGTTCTTGCTGAAGATATAATTTTTATATCAATACGATCTGTTCCACTATGCACGACTGCATTCCTAATTAAATTATCAATAACGAAATTTAAAGAATCGTCAGCAAACACCTTACACTTTCCATCAATTGAATATTTAATAGTTTTATAATTATTCAGAATGTTTTCAAACTGTTCACTAATATCGTAGATCTTTAAATGAGTTGAAGCTATAAGAAATTCATGCTCTCTCATTTTCATGATCAGTTCAGCACTTTTTTCGATATATTCTTTAGCAACTTTTAAATTATTATCATCGCCATCCCTTTTATAGTTATTAATAGTACTATTTATTGCGGCTAAGTTGTTTGATAGATCATGTCTTAGGATTTTATTAATAAGTTTTATTTGCTCTCTTTGATGCCTATTCTCTTCCTCAATTTTCTTCCTTTTGGAAATATCTCTGATAATACTTAATCCATTCCATTGACCATTTATTTTAATACCGGTTATAGATAGTTCTACGGGAAATTCAGATCCATCCTTATATTGAGCATACATTTCTATTGTTTTTCCAATCACATTTCCTTTACCAGTATGTTTAAATTTCCCAAAACCTTTTTGAAATGCTTCCTTATATCCCTCCGGTGTAAGTACGCTATTTAAAGATTTTCCAATAACTTCACCTGATTTTCTTCCAAATATTACTTCTGCTGCCCTATTCCAAAAATTTATTTTCCCCCTATTATCTATCATAACAATTGCATCATTTGCAAAATTAGTGATTGTTCGAAATTTCTCTTCACTTTCCTCTAATTTTCTTTTAATAGTCTTCGTGCTTGTAATATCTATCAATGATACAAAAACAATTGAATAATCTTTCTTATGTTCCTTTGTAACTGACCATTGAAGATAGACATCTAGTTCTTTACCATCAATTGTTTTATTAACACATTCACCTTCGTAATGTGTTGCACCATTTGCTATTAAAACAAGTTGTTCAACGAAAGTTCTCTTAGAATATTCAGTAAATAACGCTTTTAAGTCTGTTAGTAAATCTTCTTTTGACTTTGCGTGATACATTTCAACAGTTGCTTTGTTCACATTCAGTATTTTCACCATTCCGGAACATACATCAACCTTATCGGGATTATTAGCAAAATATTCTTTAAAATCTGTTATTCCATCTTCGCGAAGAGAATTTAAATATTTACATACATCAGAGAAGTCTTCTTCACAAATAGATATTGGGGATTCTTCAAATAGACTTTTATACTTAATTTCAGATTCGGTTAAATTCATAATAAATACCCAAAAAAAATAATTTTGAAACGTTGATTACTTCTATTTATTTTATGAATTTAATTTTGAAAATGTTAATTATTTGTCAATTTTTTAATGTAATTCTTAATTTCTTTGCTTAAATCAGTTAATTTTTGCTTAAAGTTGTATACTATTGTAATGCTAAATTTGTATTATAACTTTGTCCCATGAAATTATTCAATGCTGTTTTTATCTTAAATTCTTCAATAGGTTTGGAAATGAAGATACCGGGTTTAATCTGAGTGGTTTCTTTTTTGGTTATTTTATCAATATTTGCAGAGCAAAACACAATTGGGATCTCATGTTTTACCCTGATCTTTCTAGCCGCATCAATTCCATCAATCTTACCATCCAGTTTGATATCCATAAAAATAATATCCGGTATAAATTTATCAGTATAAACAATTGCTTCCTCTCCTGAAGAAACTATTGCAATAACTTCATGACCAAAATCCTGTAATGTTAATCTCAAATCTTCTGCAATTATAAATTCATCTTCAACTATTAAAATTCTCATCGTCCTATCTCCTTCCTTAACACGGGAATCCCGCTCTAATGACAACTCAATCCCGAAGCAGTTCCCTGCTTCGGGCACTAAATAAAGCTCTGAATAACTTAGCTTACTTCTTAACTACTAATATTTCATCATCTATTAAAATGATGAAATAATCTTTATTTTCGAATATTCTCTTCATGAACTGTTCTACTTATTTTAATACGACAATTACTTCGCCTTCAATAATAACAATGATATACTTATCACCTACAACCAGAATTTCATATACTATACCTTCCAGTTCTGCTAAATTCATCTGGGTAATTTCTTCGACATTCTCAATTAAATAACCTTCAATCGTCATTTTATCCGGAATATCCAGATTATCCAGATTAAGTGCCGAAACAATAGAACTCAACATCAAAATCGCCATTAAACTAATAAGAATCTTTTTCATAATTATCTCCATTTTTATTTATCTTACTTTCTATTATTATATGTCAATAATTTAATAATTGTGACGAAGCCACTCAAAAAAAAAAAATTATTTTTTTTCTGAAGATATCAATATCTTTTCAAATTCATATATTTTAATAAGTTATGACATTATAGTAGATTTCTATTTTTTTTCAATTTTTCTTATTTTTTTAACCATATCTAATTTTATTAACTCTATAGTTAATTTTAATTTCAGTGTATTTTTTTTTATTTATTATCCTTGACGTTAATTTCCTTAACACACTCATATTGATTTATATTTTTTATGGAGAGTAAAATTGAAATATAATGATAGTGATTTGCATAAATTACAGCAAATATCATATAATTATTCTTTATATCGTACAGGAGATTTCGATCTGTCTGACGACATCTCAATGAAAACTATTGGTGTATTCTTATTAAAAGCCGATAAAATCGAAGAAGATAATGCAATCAAATGGATTGTAAACACCTCTAAGATTCATATTAAATCACATTTTAGAATAACTAAGCATGAACACAATAATATCAAGAAATATCAGCAAAACATACTCGGGAAACTAGATAGCAAACATATCACAGAGACTGATGTTGAATTACGTGATACTTTCAAAGAAGTCTTGAAAACCCTAAATATTGATGAGATGAAAACTATACTTTTTTATTTTCAATGTGAAAAGAAAATTAAAATTATGCATTCTTTACTCGATATTTCCTATGATGCATTAAGAAAGAAAATATCACGAATCCAGAATAAGCTGAAAGCAGAAACTTTCAAAAAACTTGGAGTCATTGCAACAAAGAAAATTATAACACCAAAAATTAGTGATCTCATTGTAAAATTCTTAAAAAGTTTCAAAACAAATTTAGAAGAAAATTCACTTGAAAAAATGTACTATTATTTTTCTGAAGTTGATCTGGATAATTACAATCCAACTTATGAAATATCGAAAATATTGGATTACGAAATTGAACTTGTTAATACAATTTATAAATTATGGGTTTTCTTTAAAAATAATTATAGTGAAACAGATTCCATTTATATTGAATTCTTTATTGATGATAAAAACCACTTAAAGATATTAACACCTCCCCAAAAGAGTAAGAAAGTATTTAAGTTTAATGCAGATTCAGAAGAGGGAAAGAAGATCCTGCAAATGATTAATTCTGCAACTGTCGATAAAACCGGCGTTAGTAAATTCTCATCCGAAGAATTGGAAAAAATCCTAAAACAGACCAAAGATAAAAAGAATACTAATAAATGAAATTCTTCATGGATTCTTTATGATAACTGTGAATTGTAAAAGAAAAACAATACATAAATAGGTTCCACATATATAACCATTCGGAAGGTTCAAACACTTCCCGCCTCTCATAAATCAGAGTCACCCCTCTCAAGAGGGAATTTAACCTTTACAAAAGTTTATAGCACTATTTTAGAAGCATACATTTCTTTGAAGCTACTGGATTTCCATTAACTACTAGATTGTAATAATAAATACCAGACGAAACAGGTTGATTGTTTTCATCAGTTCCATTCCAGATAGCACTGAATTTTGTTCCTTCTCGTCCTTCGTTAAACTCAGGATGACACGAGCTCGGAGGAAAATTATTCACTTTCTGACCTTTGATATTATAAATATTTAGCTCAGTGTTCTCCGTGATCTTTGTGGTTAGATTAAATGATATCGTTGTTGTCGGATTAAATGGATTTGGAAAATTGGTTAAATTATATTGAAGTATAGGTATTTGTTTATCATGCACTGAAACTGCTTCTGGAACAATTTTTATATCTGTAGCATACAATCCAACAGTGTATTCATTTATTAGATTTTCATTAACATCAAGTACTTTAACTGTAAAATTCTGTCCCCATTCTCCACCAAGTACAAAAAGATTTTCATTTTTAGAAGTTACCATTGTTCCACCTGGTGTGAATGGATTTAAGCTATCATAGATTATCTCAAAAGTATCTGCATCATATGCATAAAGTGATGAGCCAAAACCATCGGCTACATAAACTATATTATTGGGCATTAAAGCAAAATTGCTTGTTACTCCACCAATATCCAGAGTGTTTGTAACAGTATTCAAAATAGGATCAATTATGCAGATTTTACCGAAGATCGTGTTCCAATCTCCCCCACAACTCACATGAATATTCCCATTAATTGCTTTTAAAAATTGCGGGTTAACTTCGGTCGGAATCGTTGTCTCAACACTGAATGTCAGCAGATCAATAACACTAACTGAGCAGTTGGAATAACCTGTCCCGTAATCACTATTTCCTACATAAAGCTTACCATTTAGAATAGTCATTCCGGCTGGATTTCCTCCGACTGAGATAGAATTTTCTACTGTATCTGTTTCCAGATCTATTTTATAAACCTTGTTGATCAAGCCGCCAGTAACATAAGCAAGATCTTCATCTATGAGAATATCATATGGATTTGAAGAATTTTCAATATAGATATCTGTTATTGTATTTCCTGTATTCAGGTCAATCTTCTGGATACTGTTATCACCGGAATTCACTACGTAAGCAAATTCACTTGTTAATTCCACACGATTGGGATATAATCCTAGTACACAAAACACTTCATCAACAACACCCGTTTCAAAATCGATTCTGGATAATGTCTCACTTCCTGAGTTTACCACAAATCCAATCGTTCCCCATAAATTAAGTGCAGTGATTAAAACTAAAATAACTAAGATTTTTCTCATTTTCTATCCTTATCTATATTTTATATTCTATTCCCAAATTCATTTCCCAATTCAAACCCGGTTGTGGAATATGAACGTAAATCTCATACAATTTATTAAAAATATTGTTAATTCTTATTGCGGGTGTGAACTTAAAATCTTTCCACTCAATTGAATACTGGCTACTTGCATTCAGTAAATCATATGCTGGGAGTTGATGCTCATTAGTTGCTTGAAAGGAATTTGACCATTGTTCACCTATAAGTTTATAATTTATAATTCCCTGAAATTTTTGAACTTTGATTCTGAGAGTTGTATCTAAGAAATAATCTGGAGTGTAAATTATTTTATTCCCATAATTAGGATCATCCTTGGATTTATTAATTGCTGTACTTCTAGTAAAATTTGTTTTAAAATCTAAAAATTCAAGAGGATGTAAATCCAATTCAAAATCCCAATTTTCAACTTCGGCAGAAGATAGATTTCTGGGCATCCATTTTCCAAAAGAATTTATATCCCAAATAATCAGATCATCAATATCATCATAACGATAAGTAACTTTTAATGAGTTATTCCATATTTCAAGTTTTGAAAAGATCTGCCAGCTCATTGAACTCTCTGGCTTAAGATCTGGATTGCCCGATACATGAGAATCTCCTTTCCAAAAGAGGTTGTAGTAGGAAGGCAATGTATATCCATTTGCCACATTCCCGCTAAAATAAATTTTAAAATAATTTTCATACGAAAACTCCGGTTCCAGCTTCCAGCTTGTATGATCTTTAAAATCTGTTGTGTTATCCCAGCGTACAGAACCAACTAGACTTGTAGAATAGGGAAAATGCTTTTTCAGTAATTTAGTTTTTCCAAAAACAGCATAATTCTCCCTGAAAACTTTTTCAATGGATTGAGTTGGATAATTTAGATCTGTATATTTAAAATTTTCATATCGGTAATCTCCACCCCAATCAATATAGAAAATATCACTTACGAATTCTGTATATACTTTGATACCTCTACTTAATTGTCGATTCTTAGCAAGAGTTGCCAGGAACATATTCCCTGACCAGGGAAAATCTAGTCGTGTGTTATCATACAAAGCTTCGTCGAGAGAATAATGAAGATCAGTCTTAAACTTATAATCATCCAATTTAGTAGAATAATTTACGATATGCTTTTGAGATTGTCCACTTAACCTGCTATTTTTATACTCTTCCAATGATTCAATATTACCGGGGAGTTTCTTAAAGAAATCCTGGAAAAGTAATTTGTATGAAATCATCCCAAATGCACCGGAATATCCTATACTAATATTTGCATCATAAATGGATTTATCGTTGTAATCCCTGGTTCTAAGTGTATCGGGATCATCTGCAGGAATATATTCAAAATCATTTCTGGCAAAACTTTTCCTGATAAAAGTATAAAATTGAAATTTAGAATTAGCGGCAGATAATGTGATCGAATGCTTATCCAAACCAAATGAGCCAAAAGTATGACTGAAACTTGTCACATATTTATCCTTTGCTCTTTTTGTATTTATGTTTATAATTCCACCCATTGAACCGCCACCACCAATGCTGCTGGAACTACCCTTCACCACTTCAATACTCTCGATGATCTCAGCCGGAATAGTTGAAATATCAAATGCCGTTCCACTTTTATTTAAAGGAATGCCGTCCAGCATCACAAGCGTATGACGTGCTTTGTAGCCTGGGAAGATGATCTTCTGCTCTTCTCCGGTAAGTGGAATTCCTGATATTTGCAGATCAGTATTATCTCTGAGAATGTCCGCCGCTGAACCTGAGTTGTTATTAGTTTTTATTACTACAATTTCACTTGAACCGATCAACTCTCTTTTCCTCTGCTCGATTACTCTTAAACCTTCAATCGTGATAATATCATCTTTTAAAACTACCGTCTCTTTGATATTACCTGCTAATAATATTATATCTTTATAGGTGATCTTATGAAAATTGATCTCATCTTCTTCAGATACATCCATTATTTTAAAATTTCCATTCTCTTGTGAAATCACAGCTTTATTGTTCACTGTAATAATTACATTCTTAATTGGCTCACCATCAACATTCACAATGCGACTTCTGATGTTCAAACTGATCAATTTCATCATGACAAAAAGTAGAATGACTATAATTTTAGTTCGCATTTTTCCCCGGATAAATAAGATTTGGTTTTCCTGAAACTGGATTTTTTATAATCTTTAATTCTGCATTGTAAAGTTGTTTTAAATTCTTAGAATTCACAATATCCTCAGGAGTTCCATCAGCAATGATAATTCCTTTTTTGAGCATAACAATTCGCTCGCAATATTCGCTGGCTAAATTTATATTGTGGGAAACCAAAATTATGAGTTTATTGTGTTCCCTGTTTATTTCAGAAAGCAGTTGCATGATCTCCAGTTGATGATTTATATCAAGATTCGCAAATGCTTCATCCATCAATAAAACCTGGGTTTCCTGAGCTAATGCCCTGGCAATGGAAACACGTCTCCGCTCACCACCGCTTAGTTGAGAATATAACTTATTTTTCAGGGAATTAAGATCAAGTTGCTCTAATATCTGCTCTACTTTTTTCTTATCTATATTTGTATAGTTTTGCCAGCGACCAAGATATGGAAATCTTCCCATCAATACAAGGTCTTCAACTGTGTAATCAAATTGAAGTTGGAAATCCTGCGTGATTATTGCAATCTGTTTTGCCAGTCCCAATCTTGACCAATCATGAAATTCTTTTCCGGAAATGAAAACTTGTCCTGTTTTTTCAAGTTGAAAATCGATGATCGCTTTGAGTAAAGTAGATTTTCCTGCTCCGTTAGGTCCTAAAAGAGCACAGAATTCTCCTTCATGAAAATCTATAGAAAGATTCTCTAGAACCTTTTTTTTCTGATACGAAACACTTACATTTTTTAAACTTATCATTTATTTTTACCTTTTATAAAAAAATATTTGCCAATTCATACTAATTTAATATGTTATCCTCGAAGGAGATGAAAATGAATATTTCAACGAAGACTGAATATGCAGTACGAGCTCTCTCTGAACTCGCTTTAACTTCTGCAGATAAACCAATTTCCATTAATGACATTTGCAAGAATCGAAATCTTCCGGTGAAATATGTCGAACAACTCTTTCGTAAGCTAAAACAGAATGGACTTATAAAAAGTATTCGCGGAGCAAAAGGTGGATATCAACTTGCTTTGAAAGTAAATAGCATCTCACTTAAAGATATTATGGAAGCTGTTGACGAAAACTATGTTGCTCCATTTTGTAATGGAAAACCGGAAAATAATGTACATTGTATTGGTTTACCTTGCGGTTTTAAAGAACTCTGGGATGAAATAAAAGAACATATGGAAAAATATTTTGACTCGATAAAATTAGATCAAATCGTGGCAAGGTTATAAGGAGAATTTTATGGAAAGGATATATTTTAATAATTGTTTAACATCACAACCAGCACGAGAAGTTATAGAAATAATGACTGCTTATATGAAAGACAAATATTATTTCCCAGAAAATTTCATCTCTAAGGGAACTGAAGCTTCCAATAACTTGGATAATGCTAAAAAAATCATTGCTGATTCTATGGGAGCAGATGCAAAAGAAATTCATTTTACATCAGGAGGAACCGCTGCTAATAATCTAGCAATAAAGGGTTATCTTACAGCAAATTCAAACAAAGGAACACACATAATTTGCTCTGTGATTGATTACCCTGATATTCTTACAAACGCTGCTTTCTTTGAAAATAGCGGATTTGATGTAACCTACTTACAAAATGACAATGAAGGATTCATTGATCTCAAACAACTCAAAGATTCTATCTGTAAAGATACAATTTTATTCATGACAACAATGGGAAATCATACAGTCGGTACAATTCAGCCAATAAAAGAGATCAGAGATATATTGGATAGCGCTAAACAAAAGATTGTGATGCATATTGATGCTTGTGAAGCTTATGCCCGTATTCCGATAGATGTGAATGAATTAGGAATAGATCTGATGTCTATCAGTGCTCACAAAATTCACGGTCCTCAAGGCATTGGTGCTTTGTATCAGCGAAAAGGAATTGTGTTGGGACAGATTCAACATGGAGTAAACAGAATGGATAACCTGCAAACAGGCGGTATGAATATTGCTTCTATCGCTGGATTTGCTAAAGCTGTGGAACTTGCTTTCAACGATCTAGATGCAAATATTGCAAAGATACGCAAACTTTCTGATTATCTGCTGAATAAAATTGAATCCACAATCCCAGATACTTTATTGAATGGTCCACGAGGAATCAAACGTATTTCTCATAATATCAACATTTCTTTTGATTATATTGAAGGTGAGGCAATTATGATGATGATGGATATTAATGGCGTTTCCATTTCTACTGGAAGTGCCTGTGCTTCCCAAGGGTTAAAACCAAATTACGTTATGATGGCTATCGGTAGAAATCACGAGCAATCACACAGCTCAATGAAATTTACACTTAGCAGATATAATACATTCCAAGAGATAGACTATACTGTTGAAAAACTGGCTAAAGTAGTAAAAGAGCTTCGTTCACGAAGTCCACTTTGTAATTAATACATGAAGATAAATAAGGAGATTAGACAGAATCGACAAGATATACTGGATAAAAAATAATGAAAAAAACTTTCGGGAAATTTGGATTTGAAAAATTAAAGTCGATTATAATATTGTCTCTAATGTTTCAAAAAATCCTATTAATCATGTTTATCCCGTCAATAAAGCTATAATAGGAGAATAATATGCAATATTCACAAAAAGTTTTAGACCATTTCATGAAACCACACAATATTGGTAAATTGGAAAACCCTGATGTAGAAGCAACCGAAGGAAGTCCGGCTTGTGGTGATCAGATCTCGATATTTTTGAAAATAAATTATGAAACACATATTATAGAAGATATTAAGTTCCAATCCTACGGATGTGCTTCTAACATTGCTACAGGTTCCATTATTACAGATATGGCGATGGGTAAAACTATTGAAGAAGCTAAAAATATAACATGGAAGGGTGCAGCTGAAGAACTTGATGGATTACCGGCAGTTAAAATGCACTGCTCTGTACTTGCTGTAGACACACTTAAAAAAGCTATCAAGAAATACGAGATTGAACATGGTTTAGCCAAGGCAGAGACATTTAGCAAAAAAACTATTATTGAGGAACTTAAGAAAGTAATTTATCCCGGTGTTGGAGAAGATATCGTCACACTTAAAATGGTAAAGTATGTAGGTTTAGAAAATGGTGTAGCAACCATTGATGTAGAAATTCCCAAATTTGATACACACCGTGATAATGTGGTTGAAGAGATCAAGGAGCATTTGGAAGCATTCAATGAGATCAAGGAAATTAAGGTAACAATTTAATCTCCCGATTATAATCTTCGCAATGGTTAAGGAACGAAACCATCCGTAAGGTGATATTATTCTGTTTTTTTTCATCCCACTCTATATATTTTTAAAGAACTAATTATATTCTATAAACCCTTCGCTCGTGTCATCTTGCTTGCCAAGTCGAAGCTTAGCGAAGACTAAAGTTCATCGAAGGATGAAGGGTTTAACACACAATTAATATTATTACTTTATATACTCTTTGCCATAATGAACAGGAAGAAAGGACAACCTAATAAGGCTGTGATTATCCCTACTGGAATTTCGATCACGGCAATGTGCATTGCAATAAGATCACACAAAATTAGTAGAATAGCCCCAAATATCGAAGAATAAATAATTCCGGTTTGTTTATTTCCTCCTGAAACCATGCGAACAATATGAGGAACAATAAGACCAATAAATCCGATAATTCCAGCGTAAGCAACTGTTATACCTGTAAGCAGTGAACTTATTATGAATATCTTTCTACGCAGTTTCTTCACATCGATGCCCAAACTTCCGGCAATAACATCTCCGGTTGTTAATATCATCAACTGGCGTGAAAGCAGGAATAGATAGAGCATCAGCAAGATAGAAATTCCAAATACAACTAGAAAATAATACCATTCTTTGCGGCTAAAAATATGCCCGAGATTTCCCATAAGTACATTGATTATGTTCCCAATATCCTGCTGATTGAAATACATTAGTAATGAAATGAGTGCCCCGAAAAACATACCCACGATTATGCCTGAAAGTAATAATTTTGTACTGTTGAAAAACCCGCCGAGATGTGCTAGAAACCAGACAATAGTTAATGTGATCAATGCTCCGGCAAATCCAAAAAGAGGCATGAATAAATAAAAACCCATTACATTCGCTACAATGCTACCAAAAGCTGCACCGGATGAAATACCAAGAATGTATGGTTCTGCGAGAGGATTATTCAGCATGATCTGAAAAGAATAGCCAACACCTGAGAGAACAAATCCAACCAGAAATGCCAGCATTAATCGCGGCAGGCGGATTTGCAGAATGATGTGCAAACTTTCTGCTTGGTAATTTAAATATAAATATATCAAGATCAATGAAACAATAAACAGCAAAATGGGAATAATTTTATTTTTCATCTTTAAATATCTTCTGTAATATTTTCATACCTTCGATAACACGCGGAGTTGCCCTAATTATCAGATCTGGATTAATATCAAGAGCTGTATAAATGCGGTCATTCTTTACCGCGGAGATTACTTCCCAACCTTTGCGAATTTTAATACTCTCTGCTGTAACTTCCGGCGGACAGGTCAAAATAATAATTTCCGGATTTGCATTGATAACATCCTCTGCTTTCACACGTGAATAATCTCGTGGAAGTTCGGCAAAGATATTATTTCCTCCAGCTTTTTGTATAACTTCACCAACAAACGATCTATCCGAGACACTCATTATTGGAGTGTTGTAAATTTCCACATAAACTGTATGTGAATTATCAACATTATTTGTAGCAATTTTTTCAATTTCTGTTTCCAAACTATCTGCAACAAAGTTGGCTCGTTTTTCTGCTCCGATAAGTTTCCCAATTTCACGAATTGAAGATATCATATCGTCAATAGATTTTGGATAGAATTGAGCTGTTGGAATTTGTAATTTCTCAAGTTCGGTTGTGAGTAATTCCTGTTCTAAACCGGAGGTAAAAACAATTGTTGGATCAAGTGAGATTATCTTTTCAAAATCTACCTTACCAAAATTTCCAACTTTTTCTAATTCTTTTAATTCAGCAGGATAATCACATTCAATAGTTACACCTACAATATTTCTTGCACCTTGCAACAAATAAATGATCTCAGCAATTTCCGGAGATGTGATGATATAACGGTTACCTGTTTGCTGTTTAAACTTTGAACATCCTGTTAAAATTATTACAGCAACAAATAAAAATAAGACTATTTTTTTCATAAAAAATCCTTTTATTTAGGAAGCTAAAAAAAAGCTGCTAAAATAAAAGGATTTTATAAAACTTGATTAACAATAACTCTTGCTCCGGAGTATTGATTAAAAAAGCTTTATGGCAGGTTTCCTGACTTGCAGATCAAGTTTAATCCCAGTCCTTCCCAAATATTAATTCAGTGAACTGAAATCATTAATTATTAATTAACAAAACTGCTTACAGTGGCGGAGACCGCTCCCGAATTACACGGGATTCCCTTTTACTTTTGCACCATCAAGCTTCACTCTATTGATTTATAAACTGAATAAAAAAAATGCTGAGATTATGTCAAGTTTAGTGTAATCGTTCTTGATATAATTTGTATTCCACATTCCTTTAACAGTTCTACAACATTGCGATAAACAAATTCTATAGGTGAACCGTTTTTTAAATCCTTCATTTTTAATCTTCTTTATCGCTTCTTGGATGTGCTTGTTGATACACCTTTTTCAAATCTTTTAAAGTTAGATGAGTGTAGATCTCTGTTGTTGATAAATTACTATGCCCAAGCATTTCCTGAACAGCCCTCAGATCAGCACCCCGAGCCAGAAGATGAGTTGCAAAAGAATGCCGTATCGAATGTGGTGAATAACCCCTGGTTTTTGCCACTAAATTCAAATAGCGAGAAAGTATCTCTCTGATCTCATTTGAAGATAGAGATCTACCGCTTTTTGATAGGAACAAGCTATCATCAGTGAATCTTGAAACAAGTTGTTCACGTGTATTCATATAATTTCTGATAGCAATCTTTGCTTTACTGCTAATTGGTACAATGCGTTCTTTTTGCCCCTTACCAATAATTCGAATTAGCTTCTCTTGCAAATCGATCTGCCTTATTTTGCTACTTGCAATCTCACTTACTCTCAAACCGCTGGAATATATTAATTCCAAGATAGCACGGTTTCTAATTCCAAATTTGCTGGATAAATCTGGAATATTTAATAATTCTTCCATCTCTTTTTCTGAAAAATACTTTGGTAGTTTTTTCTCAAATTTTGGTGAATGTAGATTTGAGGTAGGATTTGTTTTTAGATAATCATTTTTTTTACAAAATTGGAAAAAAATTTTCATAGTACTTGCTTTACGTGCAAGTGTACGATTATTTCTACCATTCTCGCTTAAATAACGCAGAAAATCGCGGAGAAATAGATGCGTGATCTGTTCCAATCTCACATTGTTATTTTCAAAATATTTCGTTAAAAATTTCTGAAGTTGCAGAAGATCTTTTTTATATGCAGTAATTGTATATTCAGAAAGACCTCTTGAAATCAATGTTTTTACAAATTCTTCAATTGCTTGCTGCATAAAAAATTGATCATTTACCATTAAATTCAATTTCTTCCCACTTTTCCTTAACTTTTCCGTTATGGTATATTAAACTCAATTTTCCATAATTACCATTTTTAGTAAGAATACTATAGAAATTTGTGCTCTGGTTAGAAAGAAGTTCATTTTTTTTTTTCTGATAATCAAAGCTTACTACTGCATTAATTTCGAGATTTTTAACTATATTATCATCAATATATTTAGTCACATTTGACAGCATTATGATATAGTCAGTTTGTTTTGCTAAGAATTCAGTTTGCTCTTTTGCAATATCAAAGATATCAGTATTCATTTTTGCGTGATCTGCGATCTTATTTTTCACCATAAAATCAGGAGTATAAATAGAAAAGAGACCTACTTTAAATGAGTCGCATTTAATTATTATATTTTTTATAATTGGGATAGAATCACTTTCTATATTAGAAATAAGTAAATCACTTTCTAAGCCTTTTTCAAAGAAAAAATAATCTACAGGAGAAATAATCTCTGGTTTTAAAGTATTAATAAAAAGTGCTGCTAAACTATCTGATTGGGGTTCTGCTAATATTGTGCCAGCAAAAGCGTTCACCTGTTTTATTGTATCATTCCTGATATTTTTAGTCAGGAAATTGGTCATATATATCTGTTCATGATCAAAACGCGGCTCTATGAAAAAATTTATATCAACATATTTCCCAACAGAGGCAAAGTCTTCAGTATACAGAAAGTTGAATATTAACAAAATAACTACTATCAAAATTATTTTTTCCAAAGTTCAGCTCCAATTTTTTTTTAACTTTATTAATTATGATTATTTATTGTCAAAAGTTTTTTGACAATTTATCATATTAAGAGAATTTTGGTTAAATTAAAATTTTATCTAGAGGAAAAATGAATAATAAACTAATAATTGTTATCGGAGCTTTTGGTAGTGGTAAGAGTGAATACTCAATAAATTTAGCTAGAGAATATTCTCAAAAAGGGAAACAAGTTACTTTAGTAGATCTTGATGTAGTGAATCCATATTTTCGCAGTAGAGACATACGAGATCAATTTGCCAAGAAAGGCATTACAGTTATTGCCCCGGAAGGAGAATTTCAGTATGCTGATCTTCCGATGCTCTCTCCCAGAATTATGGGAGCAGTACAAAATTATAGTAACACCGTTATTCTTGATGTTGGTGGAGATCCATCGGGTTGTAGAACTCTAGCAAGATATGTAACAAATATAAAAAAACGTGGATACGAAATGCATTTTGTTATTAACACAAAACGTCCTTTTACCTCTGATGAAAATGGTATAACGGAAATGTTGAAAATGCTGGAATTTACTTCCAAACTTGAGGTTACAGAATTAATTTGCAATACAAATTTGATGGAGTATACTACTCTCGGGATTATCGAAGAAGGCATTAATATAATTAATGATGTATCAATAAAAGAAAATATCAAATTTAATTTATTTACTGTTCTTGATAAATACACTGAGCATATCCCCAATCAGATTAATGGAAAAACAAGAATAATTTTATATTACTTTCTTTCTAAACCCTGGGAAATGAATAATAAGGTTCATCATCGCGGGATTTAATAATTCAATTTCATACCTTAATACACAGTTATTAATATCATTAAGTTTTAATAATAATTTACCTTTTTTCTTTGACATAGACAATTTGAATTTATTAATTTGATTTTATTATATTAGTAGTGTATTTAAGATTCTTTTTTATATTCGGTAAAGACCGTACATAAAACTAAATCCTGATTAAAGTAATAAATGAGAGGACTGAAATGGAAAGTGAGAACAAGATGAACATACAACTTCTCAAAGAAAATGATAAATTAAAATCCAGGATTCAAATACTAGAAAAATCAAAAACCGAGCAAAATGAGATTGAAGAAACGTTTAAGAAGAGTGAAAGATGTTTTCGAACATACTTTGAGCAGGGACTAATTGGTATGGCGATAATTTCACCGGAGAAAGGATTTATTGAGACTAACAATACTTTTTGTAAGATGCTGGGCTATTCGGTTAAAGAATTAGCAAATATGACTTGGTTCGAATTAACATATCCGGAAGATTTAGATATTGACTTGATAAAATTCAACCAGCTGATAGCTGGTGAAATAAATAATTATTCTTTAGAAAAACGATTTATTCATAAGGATAATCGAATTATTTATACAGCAATATCCATTAATGCAATGTATAAATCTGATGACAGTACCGTAAACTATCTCCTTGCAACAATTGAAGATATAACAAAACGAAAACACGCAGAAAAAAAAATCAAATCACTTTCAAATATTGTGGAGCAATCTACTGAAGCTATAGCACAAACCGACTTAGATGGTAACCTGATTTTTATCAATAATGCATGGTGCAAAATGCATGGATACAGTAGTTATAAAAGCCTTATAGGAAAAAATCTGAAGATTTTTAATAATAAAGAACAACTTGAAAATGATGTGATTCCATTCAATGATAAAGTTATGAAGTATGGAACTTATTCCGGAGAAATTGGACATATTACGAAAGAGGGAAAACCATTTCCAACTTTAATGACAACAACCATTATAAAAGACAAAGATGGTAATCCTCATTCTATTGTTGGGATAGCAAAAGATATTACCAAGCGCAAGCAGGAGGAGATAAAGCTAAAAGAATCGGAAGCACATTATCGAATGCTGTTTGAATCAGCAAGTGATGCAATTTTTCTTATGAGTAGTAATAAATTTACCGACTGCAACTTGAAAACACTGGAAATGTTTGGATGCAAACGAAATGAAATTATTGGTCATTCTCCAGGGGAATTTTCCCCTCCTTATCAGCTTGATGGAAGAAAATCAAATGAAAAAGCAATGGAAAAGATCAATGCAGCTCTGAATGGAAATCCACAATTTTTTGAATGGCAACATAAAAAATTAAATGGAGAAGTGTTTAATGCAGAGGTCAGTTTAAATCTGATAGAACTTTCAATTGGATCACATATTCAGGCAATTGTCCGTGACATCACTAAGCGCAAGATGGCTGAGAAAGCACTTAAAGAAAGTGAAGAAAAACTGCGAATGATGATTGATAACTCTCCTATTGGATTCACAGCCACGAATCTGAATGGTATCTTTATAGACGTGAATCCTTCGGTGTGTAAAATGATAGGTTATTCGCACAAAGAAATGATAAATAAACATTATGATTACTTCTCTCATCCAGATGATATAGATATTAATAGGAATTTATATCAAAAATTAGTTGATGGTAAAATACCCTACTTCGATCTTGAGAAAAGATGTATTCATAAAAATGGAAAGATAGTTCATGTTTTAATACGATCACAACTTATTCGTGATGATAAGGAAGAAAAACCACTTTTTGAATTCACTATTATTGAGAATATCACAGAACGTAAAAATGCGGAACAAATTCAAAAACTGTTCTATAATATTTCCAATGCAATGAATATAACGGATAACATACAGCACCTTTTCCGAAAGATAAAAAAATATTTGAGCGATGTCATTGATACAACAAATTTTTATATAGCCTTATATGATGAAAAAACTAATACACTTTCACTTCCTTTTAATGTTGATGAAAAAGATAATTATGAAACATTCCCAGCTGGCAAAACCATAACTAAATATCTTATTGACATCGGCAAACCTCTTCTTGCAACAAAGGAGGTAATAACAGAATTAACTAAGAAAAATTTAATCGAGACAATTGGTGCTACTTCTGAGATTTGGCTGGGTGTTCCTCTAAGAATTGAAAACAAAGTAATTGGTGTTTTAGCAGTTCAAAGTTATGATGACCCAAATCTTTATACTGAAGATGATGTTGAAATTCTCACCTTTGCTTCTAAAGAAATTGCTCTGGCAATTAAGCATAAATTAGCAGCAGATCAAATAAAGAGAAATCTGGAAGAGAAGGAAATATTGCTACGTGAATTATACCATCGAACTAAAAATAATATGCAAATCATTATCTCAATGTTGCGAATACAATCTGCAAGCTTAGAAAACAGAACACATACCAAGAGTAAGGATATAGATTTTATGTTTGATTCACTTGATAAGGTAATCAATAAGATAAAATCAATGAGTCTCGTGCATCAAAAATTATATCAATCTCAAGACTTATCTCATATTAATTTGAAAGAGTATATTAATGACCTCGTTAGATTACTGATGGTAAGTTATAGAGTCCAATTGGATACTATATCACTAAAGTTAGAGTTGGATGACTTGTTCGTTTTGATTGATTTAGCTATACCATTAGGTTTAGTTTTAAATGAGCTTATATCCAATGTATTCATACATGCTTTCTCATATAACGGAAATGATACGATTTGCATTCAATTATACAAAGATGATGATAATACAATTAACATTCTTATAAGCGATAATGGAGCTGGAATTCCAAATGAGATCGATCTGGAAAATGTTAATTCAATGGGACTTAGAACTGTGTTTGATCTCGTTAATTATCAATTGAAAGGTGAAGTGACATATAAAACAGAAAATGGTTTAAGATGGCATATCAGATTGAAAGATAATATCTATTCAAAAAGAGTATAATTATAAATTTAACAAATAGTAAAATAACCTACCCAAAATAAGGGAAAATCTATGAATAATAAAACAAACTTGAGAGCAATTCAAATATAAACTTATTTGATCAATATCATTTTATTTGTTTTTGTGGTACTATTCGATTCAAGTTGGTATAAATATACCCCAGAACTTACATTCCGGTTTTTATCATCAGTTCCGTCCCAATAAATTTCATATGCTCCCAGTTCTTTATGCTCATTAATAAGTGTTTTAACGTACTGTCCCTTGATATTATAAACTTTAATGGTTATCTTTCCCGCTTTTGGAACATCATATTCAATCCGTGTAAAAGGATTAAATGGATTTGGATAGTTCTGCCTGAGTATGTAATTTTCAATTGGTTGTATGGTTGTATATACTTCCAGTGTAATAGGAATATTCAATATTTGCCCAATATTTGTTATGATTTTAATAACTGCAAAATATGTTGCAGGAGTTAGTTCATTTGATGAGATAGTAATAGAATTATTAGCATTTCCACCTGCAGGGATGGTTCCTAAAGTGTTTTCTATTGAAAGCCAGTTAACTGGTGAATCAACTATAGTAAAAGGTCTGGATATATTTTGTACTGTGCCCGTAATATTGCTTATTTGGAAGAGACAATATTCAGATGGAGGTCCGGCAACTGTATAAACAAATGAACCTGTATTTTCTCCAGTTTCGGATATTGTTTCCCATGAATATCCATTATTAGCAGAAAACTCAATCTTCACATTATCATAATTCCCTGTATCGACCCAGGTTAACGTATCTGTTGTCCCATATGAAAGGATGGAAGCTTCTTCAGGATGAGTGATATTGAAAGCTGAAATGTTGAATAAACTATCGGAAAGATCATAACTGCCCTCATCAAGAGTTAATATTTTGATTCGGCATTCATTACTGAGCGGACCATCGAACACGTACGGATATGATCCTGAGTTTTCTGTCATTTCATCTATCATCTGCCAGTTTGTCATGTTGTCTCTGCAGATCATGATTTTCACAAATTCTGCCTCTCCGTATTTATTCCATCTTAATGTATCTTGTATCGAAGGAACGACATATTCTCCACCATTTGGATATGTTACCCAGAGATATTCATCACTGGTTGGATTCACAATAAACGAGCCACTTACCTGATGAGGTGCAGCTCCAGTTCCATCTCCTTCTATATACCAATCAATTTCTACAGGAGATGTTTGATTCTCATCAATTGTTATATTAACCAAGATTGGAGAAGACGAAGAAGACGGAATAATGCTATACCCTGATATAAAACCCCAACTGATTTCTGCTCCATCGCCAATCTCATTGTTATATTCCAAATCATCAATGTCTGATGCACTATTCACATAAAAGCCTGGGGGAAAGTCAATATTAATGCCATGAATTCCTTCCCCGTCCAGATCAGTGTGGATCAGGTAAAAAAGAAAGTTCATCGGTTCAATTGGAATGTATATTGGTGTCATATTAAAAATATGGCTGTTTTCGATATTTCTGGAGAAATCTTCATTAAAATTGGATTGATCGCCTGAAGGCACTCTGGCAAAATGTGCTAGTGATACTTCATAAGAAACTTCGGAAGAACCAAGTGCATTTGATAAATTGAGATCAATTGAAAAAGTAGAATCAGCAGGAACACTAAAATTGTAATTTTCTGGAGCAGCACTTATGAAAGGAATTCCACCATCGATATTATTAAAAAAAAGAATCGCAGTTTCATCTTGTAATTCATGAGTTGTAATTGGATAAATATTTGAGTAAGTCATCAATAAACCATCGGTTTGTTGATAATTTTCTATTCCTACAGTCGCGAAATTATTATCCTGATCATTGTTACAAACTACTTTATATTGGAATTTCATCAATTTATTTTCGTTAGCTGTAAAGTAAAATTCTGGATCGTATAGAATAACCTGAAATATTTCATCAGTTTCATCAAATTCATTTTTAAAATCTGACCATTCAATTATAAAGTAATTGTTCTCTTCGTCGTATTTCACGTAAATTCGGCCATCTATTAGGTTATCCCAGAAAGGAGCTATCATCCCTGCTGGACCAACTCCGGATGGAATGTAGCGATTTCTATGAAATATAAGTGGTGTTGGATCCATTGAAATATAACCTTCTGAACAAACTGAGATGTGATTATAGAAATTGCCAAAATAATTAAATTGGAAAGGAAGAGGAATAACTTTGGTAAATCCATCCGGGGTAATATGGTCAGAATCTAAAAGTAATCCATCACCTCCATAATTGGGGTCGATCTCGATCCAGTCATATTCAGGTACCCTGAAATTTCCTACATCACCAGATTCAATTGCATAATAACCATTTTCACAAAATGTTACGCTGGCTGAATCAATAATGCCAATCGGGAAATTAAAGCTAATGTTAAACAGAATGTTACCGCTATTAGTTATTACCATTTCAAATTGTGCAAGTTCACCCGATATTACATTTTCTGGTGTAACTGAGAAGTTGCCAATTCTAGTATTATTTTGCTGAATGTTGGTATAATTAGATATAGAGTTTTCGATTACTGCATTCTCATTTATACATATTAGTTCAGCTTGAAAATTACCAGTTTGATAATTTCCACAATTCAGAAGTTCAATAGTAATATCCGCTGTTTCATTCTGAATTAGGCAATTGGTGGAATTTTGAACAAGAAATTCAGAAACTATAAGTTCAGGTGAAATAATTTCCGACGGGATCAAGAATTCATAATCTCCACTATCAGAAGTTATTTCAAAAAATATATTCAATTCCTCTCCATTAACCCAGCATTCGGAAATCTGGATCTCAAATTGCCCTGAATAGTCATGACCTGCCTCTAAAGTATCGATAATTATTGGGTCATCTAAGAATGTTATATTTTCATTTGAACATACAGGTATTATTATAATGCTTTCTATATTTGCAGTTCCGACATTTTCTATTACAAATTCCAATACTGAATTATATCCGGAAACCAGGTCATCTGAAAAAGAAGAATCTTCTAATATAAGACTGGCATCGGAATTAACATTAAAATCATTTGTAACCGGAATATAACAATATTTAGACGCTGTAACTTCATAATCACCTGCTGGTAAATTAATGTGAATTATCGCAATCCCATTTGCATCAGTAATTCCGGTTGCCATAAGACTGTCATCAGAAGTGATGGCAATCGTAAATTCGGCAAGATCATTTTCAGAGTTGTCTATTTGTACTTCTATAAAATTAGCAGAATATGAAATTTCAGTATTATAGATAAGTTGTAGCTCTTTTGGAATATCTGTTAATATCTGCAATCCGGGATCTCCTAAAAGATTATAAACATAGAAATAGAATTGATCTGAATCCAGTGAGCCACCCCAAGCATGATTTTGCGGATAATTGTTGTACAGTTCCATCTTTCCACGCAGCAGCATCTCTCCGCAACGAAATAAACCTTCCTGTGTAATTCCCTGATAAATTCCCATTGCATTAGCATTATTGAACCAGGTTTTTGTGTCATACTCACTTGGTCCAATAAACCCAATTGCGCCAAAAGGTTCCGATGGATTTCCACCTGAAACCCACTTCTCTCCAAAACAAGTAGAAAACTGTTCGGAGGCAAAATCACCACCACCACAAGTCATACTAGTAACCATTGGCAACATGAAACCATTATTCAAATTACTAATATCATCAATCGTAAACATGGGACCTGTATAACCACCACTCCAATAGGAAGAAGATCCAGCTCCGCGATAACAGATAAATGATTCACCTTCACTTATTATGTTTGCAAGCTGGGTATTTCCCTGTTGCCAGGGACTTATGAACGTATCGACAGTGGTATATTCAAAAGCAAGTAGTTTATTTCGGATTCCCATCAAAATTTCACGCTGCGAGTAACCATTCCATTCTTCGACATGTCCAACCATTAAAGCACGTTTTTGCCAGGGGATTTCCATAAAAGGATTTCGTTCATAATTGATTATTTTAGATACGATCGTCCTAAGATCCATCTGACTCTGAGCTGAAAGTCTTCCTATAAAAATATCTGGAAAATAGTCTTCACCATCTAATAAGGTATAATTATGATCACTTACATCCCATGGTGTCCAATAACCTTCTACAAAAAAAGCAGGACACTGAATCGCACCCGAAACATCACCAACCAAAACAACAAACTCCGGTGGGAACTCCCAGTTGTCATAGGCATTTTGTAAATATGTTTTCACGTCTTCAGCTGTAGTTCCAACATCTTCAAGAAAAGCTAATTTTGTTCTAAAACCAAGCTTTTCCTTCCAGCGAAGAAGTGGTTGTAAAATGTTTTCAACACTACTTGGTGCAATAAAGAGATATTCTCCTCCGGTTGAACCTGTGAGGTTCTCCGATCCGAGAATCCTTTCCGATGCAATCTTATTGAATGAAGCAGATGTAATACTTTTTGTTAGAGGATTTCTGAGGTCAGATTGATCAATTTCAAATTCTAGTTGAACATCTTTGATAAATCTAATTACATTCAGTTTTGGATTGTATTGAATGGGAGAGATAGAAACTTGAGAAAATCTGTTGCCTCGCATTATAACAGGGTCGGAAGTTGTGACTATGTTTTTAGGGAACCAGTCGTCTACTTCAGAAATCTCACTTTGCAAATTCGGTTCTACAGCTGCAATCTTATGGGAAAGGACAATTTCATCATAATCATATTCAAGCTGAGAACATTTGTAATTTCCTGTATTTGGAAGAGAAACCAGCCTGGTATAAACAGGTAGTTCAAACACATCTGAGATCATGCCGTTTTTGCATTCTGAAATAATGATCTTATCGTAAAAACTTTCATCGACCTGTTCTGTCTTGATCATCTCGATTTCAAAATTCCCACTAACTTGAAATGAATTACCAATTTCTGAGAATTCCAAACCGACAAGTTGATAAAATATTAACAATAAACCAAATAATAAAAAGATCTTTTTCAAAAAAACACTCCACAAATTATTTTAATAATAAACATTTTCTGGTGGCTATTGTTTTACCATCAGTTGCTAATTTATAGAAATACACTCCGGAAGATACAGGTTGCTCATTAAAGTCCGTACCGTTCCAAGTCACTGAATATACGTTTGAACCATTATTCACTTCGACAGGCTCAGTGTGACAATCAATGGTTTTAATATTTTGTCCTTTTATATTATAAATCTCAATTTTTGTTTGTTCGATTTGTTCGCCGCTAATTTGAAATGATATCGTTGTAGTTGGATTGAAGGGATTTGGATAATTTTGATATAGTTTAGGTGAACTAATTATTAGTTCATTCTCTCCATGAACATAAGAATCCTCATTAGCTGTGAACAAAATAGCTGTTTCAGATTGAATTGTATGTACTGTTGGCGAGTATATATTCGCAAATGTAATGAGTAAACCGTCCGTTTGTGTTTCATTCTCAATACCAATAGTTGCATAATTGTCACTATAATCATTATTATTTACAATCTTATATTGAAATAAAATGTCACCATTTCCGGTAATTGTGGGATAGAAAAAAGGATCATAGAAGACAACTTGAAAAGTTTCAAATGAGTAACTATAAACATTTCTGCATTCAGACCATTCAATTACAAAAATATTTTGGGAAGAATCAAAATAAGAATAAACTGAACCATAGATAAGATTATCCCAAAAAGGTGCAATCATAGCTTTAGTACCTACTCCTGAAGGGATGTTTTTATTCCTAAAGAAGACAAGATCTGTATCTCCCATTGATATCCAACCATTGGAACATACTGATATTTTTTCATATATTATCCCGAAGTATTGAAAATTAAAAGGTAGATTGAGAGTTTTAGTAAAACCATCATCCCCTGTTACATGTCCTCCCTGCACTACAGTACCCTGTCCTCCATAAGAAGGATCAATCTCTATCCAGTCATAAACTGGAGCAGAGAAATTACCCACATCAGAGGATTCTATAGCGATATAATCTTTATCACAGAAAGTGGGACTTTCTTCACATATTATCCCTATTGGGTATGAGTATTCGATTTCTTGTACTTCATTACCGTTATTGGTAATTACAAATTTGAATTTGGCCAATTCACCTGAAATAGCATCATCAATTTCTATCTCAAAGGAAGATTCGGTAAGTCCGGTTTCTCCCATTAACAAGGAAGAACAGGTTGTGCTATTGCTTAATATAGTATAATTGTCAGACACTGCAATAAGTTCAATAGTTGTTTCACCAGCATCATAATTACCACTATTTAAAAGTTCCAGATCAAAACTGGAATTAGAATTTTGCAGCAAATAGCCATTCGGCTCATCTACAATAAGATCTGAAATTGTGAATTGCGGTGATATAATATCAAGCGGCATATAAAATGTATTTTCACCAATATCAGATAAAATATTTAAGAAGATCTCACCTTGAATCCCATCTCGCCACAAATTATCCAATTTAACTTCAAAATTACAAGTTGTGAATTCACCTACAGCTAACGAAGTTAAAGTATTTAGCCCCGATATAATGGTAATAAACTCATCTCCGGAGGATATTTCAAATTCGAGATTATTTACCATTATGTTACTGAAATTTTGGATACTTGTACTTATATTTACTGTTCCACCAGACACAATATCCGAACAGGTATATTCATCAAGCCTAACAATATCTTCATCAACAACTGTTAATTCCGTGGTTACTGGAATTAATTGATATTTAGATGCTGTTATCTCATAAGTTCCTGCTACTAGTTCTATTGGAATGTTTGCAATTCCTAATTCATTAGAAATCCCAATTGTAACAAGGCTATCAGAATTTGTAATGGCAATTGTAAAACCAGATTTTTCACGTTCTTCAATATCTATTTGGACTTCAATAAAATTTGAACCTGAAGGAATTTCTGGAATAAAGTCAATATCGAATGCTTTTGGTGTATCAGTGAGAACCTGTAGTCCTGGATCACCTAGAAGATTATAAACATAAAAATAAAATTGATCGGAATTATTTGCATTTCCCCAAGCATGGCAGTTGGGATAATTATTGTATAATTCCATTTTCCCACGCAACATCATTTCGCCGCAACGGGTTATTCCTTCTTGGGTAATTCCTTGATAGATACCCATGTCATTTGTATTGTTAAAAGGTGTTTTTGTATCAATTTCACTTGGTCCAATAAAACCAATAGCTCCTTTTGGGAAAGCAGGAGAACCAGCTGTAAGCCAGGTCTCTCCAAAACATGATGAATAACTTGAATTGGCAAAGTCACCTCCACCGCAAGTTATACTCGTTACCATCGGCAGTTTAAATCCATTATCTAAAGATTCAATTCCGTAAATATCAAATAATGCACCGTAATTTCCCCACCAATAGCCCGGACCACCAGCACCTCGATAATTCAGAAAAGTATATCCATCATTTATCATATTAGCTAAATTTGAAATTCCACTTTGGTAGGGAGAGATGAAAGTATCTACAGCTGTAAATTCAAAATCCAGTAATTTTGTGCGAACTTCCATTACTGTTTCTCTGGCTGAATAAAATTCCGACCATTCATCAACATAGCTCATCATTAAGGCTTTATTCTGCCAGTCATTAGCTATCAATGGATCACTTTCATAATTAATAATTTTACTTATGATTGTATTTAACTCCATTTGTGAGCGTACTGAAAAACGACCAACAAACAGATCAGGGAAATAATCATCTCCTTCTAAAAGAGAATAACTATGATCACTTACATCCCAGGAAGTATAATAACCCTGAACATAGAATGATGGAACAACAATTGAACCATCTACATCACCGACCAATACAACATATTCAGGAGGAATTTCCCAATTATCATATGCATTCTGAATAAAATTTTTAATAGCATTTGAAGTGTTACCAGTTTCAGATATAGTTGCGACTCTGGTTTTATAACCAAGTTTTTCTTTCCAACGCAACAGTGGATCTAATAAAGATGCAATATTATCTTGAGCTATAAAAAGGTACTTCCCATTTTGCTCAGACCTGCTAATTAAATTTTCATTTAAAATTGATCTGGTAACTTTGGAAAATGAATTTATTTTGTTCTGTCTTGTCTTCGGATTTTTTGTATCACTCTCATCCAAAATAAGTTCGATTTGAAAATTTTCTAATATTCTTATTTTCCTCTTAACAGGATTATATTGTATAGGTGAAACCACAATCTGTGAGAATCGGTACACACCCATGATATTCGGATCGGAAATGGTAACGACATCTGAAGGCAACCATTCATCTCTTTGGTATTCAGCACTAATTAATTCACTTTCAACACTAAAACCGGAAGGTAAAATTTCATGATCAATATCTATTATTCTTTCATTATATGAAATATCATCCAAAATATAATTTCCTTGATTTGGAAGATTAATAAATCGTGAGTATATTGGTAATTCTGGTTCACTAATTTTTCCTGATGTAACACAGTCATAAATATTTATATGCGTAAATGTATAATTCTCAGAACTTTTTTCAGAAAAATCAAGCGTATCAAAATTCCCGGTGATCATTATAGAATTACCTGAAACTTCCATATTAATTGCAATTGATACTGAAATAATTAATAATATTAAAAGTGTGAAAATAATTTTCATATAAAATCCTTATCTTTATTTGGGTATTTATTAAGCAAAAAACGATCCATAAATCACCATCGAGCGAGAAAAAATTTTATTTATATTTTTATTGGAAAGTTTATTTTAATAATAGACATTTCTTTATGTTAATTTGTTTCCCTTTATAATCCATTTTATAAAAGTAAATTCCTGTAGAAACACCTTTGCCTAAAGAGTTGGTTCCATCCCATGTTGTAGTATGAATGCCTGCAGGAAGAACTTCATTAACTAACGTTTTAACTTTCTGTCCTTTAATGTTGTAAACAGCAATATTTGTTTTTCCTTCAATATCTTTTATAACAAAACTAATTGTTGTAAGTGGATTAAAAGGATTGGGATAATTGGAATTAAGAACTGCATTTGTGTAAGCGGGAATTTCATTTTCGTTTATTGTAACAGGATTTTCTTCATAAGCCGTGTGCGTAAATTGAACTGAAGGATTAAATGGAATTTCGTCTGCCCTTATTTGCAAATAATAATAATCATTTGGATTTATAATCTCATCAGGAGAAACAGATTTTTGTTGCCACTCTTCCCATTCTATTAATCCGATATTATCAAACCACGCATATGAGTCTCCAGAAATTGGCGGATCGTTATTGGCAACAATATCAAAGTAATTTGTGTTAACCGGAACATCAATTTCTGAGTGATAATATGTCCAATCCGTATCTCCATTTACCGGCTCAAAATTGTCTTGTCCCAGCAATGTCCCACCAGTTCTGTTATTATGAAATCTAGCCTGAATCATTGCACCTTCACAATTCTCAGTTTTAACAAATCCATGAACGGAGTAATTTCCCTCAGATCTTCTTTTCATTCTGTTTTCCAGATTTGTGATAATGTTGTATCCATTGGCAGAATTCTGATGAATGCATAAAGAACGTTCACCTTCATAGAATTCATTTTCATCAAACCATTCATTCTCGCTATTCACGTTCCAGATGCTAGCTCCTTCATCTTCAAAATTACCAAACCAGATAAGTTCTCTCCCAACTCGGAACTCATAGCTTTCTTCAGGTGATATTATATCAACACTGGAGATATTCCCCCATTGAGGTAGATGTATTATCTGCGAGACATATTCCTCTCCAGTATAGGAAAACACAAGGTTTTCTGTATATTGTTCATTTTCTACTAACATATTCAGTGTATCCAAGATCATATTTGCTTTAATTTCAATATTATCAACACTTAAATATGTATTGAGTTCTTTAGATTTCATCTTGATATAATTTAATATATGTTTACCGAGATCACCGGTTGCAATTTGTGGAATAAAATCATCTATGAAAACCGGTTTAATACTGAATGCATTAAAACCATCTTCTTCAATTGAAGCATTAAGCACCATAGAAGGAAATGTTTCAAAATAGGTTAGATCAAAAGCAAAATCACCCAAAGAATGAGCGATGAGTTTTCCATTGTAAATTTCAACACCCTGAATAACATGTGGATGATGACAAATAACGAGATCAGCCCCAGAATCTATCATATGATGACGAATCTCAATATCCCACATATGTGGAATATCAATTCGGGGGGTGTAATCCTCATCTTCGGCAAAATCCTTTTCATCCCAACCAGCAAACACATCTACGAAATCGTAATTTGCACCAGGAGATATAGAATATTCACTTCCTGAATGTGTTTCAACAATTATCAGATCGGCATTATCCTGTACTGCATTAATTTGTTCCATTATATAATATGGAGTCATATAAGCAAAACCGAATTTATTAAAACCGGCTTGTAAATAAGGTTGGTAATTATTATATTGTCCGGTTCTGTCACTCGATCTTAAGAAAGCAAGATTCATGCCTTTTTTGGAATAGAATAGCGGTTCATATGCTTCATAAGAATCTGCTCCCGCACCGGAATATCGAATTCCATATTGCTCGAGAGTATTCTGAGTTTCCTGCATTCCTTCAAGCATATAATCACTTGTATGATTATTAGCCAGACAAACTATATCTATTCCAGAATATGCAAGACCAGCAGCATTTTCAGGAGCTCCCTTAAAATATATTGTTTTAGTTGGATGATGAACATTATGAGTTGTAAGTGGACATTCAAGATTTGCAACCGTAATATCAGCATTATTGCCCAATATGGATAATGTTGGTTCAAAAATTGCCTCAACACCTTGCGTAGGAATTATTCCACCGGCATTTTCATAGCCTCTTGCAAGCATAATATCACCAACAAAATTAAGAGTTAGAGGAAACGTGGAAGGACCTGTATCAACACTTATCTGACATGTAGAGTAGCCATTCTGGTTAGTTTCATCAGTCACTTGAATATGAATTGTATAAGGATGATCATCTTCTACAATAAATTGGTGTGTTGGATTTTGTTCAGTACTAGTTGAGTCATCTCCAAATAACCAAAGAAAATTATGCTCATTACTGTCAGGATCCGTTACCACACTAAAAAAATGAATATCCACACTTCGCAGATTATCAGCATTTCGATAAATAGTACCAATATCATAGCTGATCTCAACCTGAGGAGCAACAGGTAGATCTTCGGTTATATCATAGATATTATCAAAATAAACAATTCCACTACCTTCATCGTTATCATTTATGAAAATAAGTTCAGTAATTTCAGGTAAATACTCAAACCATGAAAACCAATCATCAGCAATTGGAAGTTGAAAATTATTCCAAATACCTTCTTCAAAAGCTCCTTGATAAACAGGTATCCATTCTTCAATGTTTAATAATTCGAAACCATCAAGAGAATAAAACAATTCATTTGTACCATCACTGATGCCAAATCCCTGAATTTCGCCCCTATCTTCAATAAAACAAGCTATTTGCCAAACATCATTTGAATCGATAGAAACAGCTTCTATTGGTTCAATCTTCCAAGTATTTCCATAAATTTTTAGCGAATACTGAGAAAGTGTATTACATGTATTCTCTGTTGTTAATTCCCAAGCATCGGGTTGTATATCCTGATCAGGATAAGAAGTTAGAAATATTTCTCCGCTCTCAAAGTCCTCTATTGGAATTTCACGATTAGTTGCATTACTAAATGAGTTTATTAATAATACTATAAATAAAACTGATATTAATTTATGTTTCATAATATACTCCTAATAAGTAAAATTTCAGAATGAACAAATTTTGACAAGGTTTTATCCATGCATCCGCTAATATTCAATTATTGACAGAAATATTAATAATTAAAATATACCATTAATGAATAAAATAGTATTGTTTTTTTTAAAGAAATATTTTTCATCCCCAAAAAGAGAATGGTTGCGGTTTGATTCTATTTTTATGGTCATAGGTATAATCATATCTGTAGCAACACTCACGGTGGCATTATCAATATTTGAAGGATATGAGACCGTATTGAAAAATACAATTCTCGGAGTAAATTCCCATATCTATATTTTTAAATCTGGTGAAGGAAATCTTACAAAACAAGATGTTGAACAAATAGAAAATGAGCTGCAAGAACATGAAGATGTAGAAAATACCTCTGCTCTTATAATTACTCAAGCAATGGCTGCTAATGGGAATAGAATAAAGGGTTCTATTGTTCGCGGGATAGACTGGGAAAAGCAGGAACTTCCCAGCAAATATAAGAAATATGTATTGGAAGGTACATGGAAACTTGATGCTGGAAATTCGGCAGTAGTTGGCTATAAACTAGCTAAGGAATTGAACCTGCAAATTGGGGATAATTTTAAGCTCATTAGTCCGATGAATTCCAAGATTACACCAATGGGTTTGAAACCAAAAGAAGAAAAATTCATGTTAGTTGGTTTGTATAGATCAGGAATGTATGAGTACGACAGTAAATTCATCTTTATTGATAGAGAAAAAATGGCAGAATTTAATTCCATGGAGAATGAATTTACAATGGTGGAAGTAAAACTGAAACCGGATTGGATCGAGAAAGCTGATTATATTGCTTATACATGGGAATATGAATTTGATTATCAATATCAAATATCTTCATGGGTGGATTTTAACAGTAATCTGTTTGCGTTATTAAAAATGGAGAAATGGGTAATTTTCATTATATTAAGCTTTCTGATCCTTATTGCATCGTTCAATGTTGTGAGTTCAGTTTCTACTTCGATAATGGAAAAACGTACAGAACTGGGAATATTAAAAGCATTTGGAGCTTCCGATAAAATCTTACAGAGAGTATTTATTGGTAAAACTCTAATATTAGCTTTGTTATCTGTTTCGTGCGGTCAGATACTGGGAGTTCTATTAGCAAAATTCCTGAGCTATCAAAAATTCTTTATACTCAAGGGAGAGGTTTACTTTCTTGAAAAAATAAACGTTCAGTTTAGTTATTTAAGCTGGATTTTAATTCTGGGAGTATCGATGATGATAGTATTTACAGCTTCACTAATACCCCTAAAGAATATTTCAAAATTGAATATTGCAAATATAATTAGGAAAACATAATACTAAAACTGGGAGATTAGATTTGAGTTTAATAAGAGTTGAGAAATTAAAGAAAAGTTACAACGAAACATCGGGTAAGTTAGAAGTCTTGAGAGGAGTGAATTTAGAAATACAGCAGAGTGAAATGATAGCGATCACCGGTGAATCCGGCAGCGGGAAAAGTACACTTCTTCATATGATGGGAATGTTGGATAGTTTCGACTCCGGTAATATTTATTATTCCGGTAAAAAGATAGATGTGAAAGATAAAGATCTAAATGAATTCAGGAATAAACGAATTGGATTTGTTTTCCAGTTTCATTATCTTTTAGAAGATTTTACAGCCGAAGAAAATGTAGCAATGCCAATGTTTCTGGCTACAAAAGATCTCAAGGTAAGTGTAAGAGAATCCAGAAAATTATTAAAAGCACTTGATCTTTATGACAGGCGTAGTCATTATCCCAACCAACTCAGCGGTGGAGAACAGCAAAGAGTAGCGGTAGCTCGATCTCTGATAAATTCACCAGAAATCATTTTTGCTGATGAACCAACTGGAAATCTAGATTCAAAACATAGTGAGGAATTAATTAATATTATGATGAGTCTAAATAAAAAATACGGACAAACTTTTGTAATTGCAACACATAATAAAGAAATAGCAAGTAGAATGGAAAGATGTTTCATTCTGGAAAATGGAATTTTAAAAGAAACAGCAAAATAAGATATTAATTTTTAATGAAAAAGAAAACCTGGCTATTTATTATCGTGTTAATTGTCTTTATCATCAATATTTCTTTCTTTGTATTGGTAAGATTGGCAAAAGTGGATAAGATAGTCCAAACTAAGATTTCCAATCAACTTTCTGATATCCTAAACGCTGACATTAAAATGGAAGAATTTACTTTTAATGATAAGCAAGCAAATATTTCAGGAATCGAGATTAATAAAGCTGGTAAATTTAACCTAAAAATTAGCCAGCTTTATATTGAATATGATTTGTTAAAATTGATCTTCTCAAAATTTAAAAATTTAAAAGCGATAACTCATATTAAAATCTACGATCCTGAATTTTCTATTCAAATTAAATCTGATAGGAATAAAAAAGAGAAAAGTGAATTTATTATTCCTGATGTTACAGAATACTTTAAAATGCTGAATATCTATAACGGTTCAGTAAATATTGAATTTGAAAATGAAGTGCTTCATATTACCCATAGCTTGCAGAAGATCGATCTTGCAATAAAAAATAGTAAAAATTCTGAGATTATACTTTCGGCTTGTTCTAGCGAAAGCTCAAAATTTCAAATTACTTGTATTCTAAATAACGGTGTAATCGAGGAAGCAGATCTCAAGTTAAATGATCTAGAACTTTCAAATTTAGAAATATCTCGACTAAGTTCTTTAGGTTTCCAACTTGATGCAGATTTACAATATTTTGATGACAAACTTAATTATATTTCAAATATAAAAAATATTAATGCTGAGTTTTCAGGAAAAAAAGCATCAATTGATTCAATATTTATTTCTGGAAATAGTAAACGAACTTTTATCACGCTTCACAATTCATATTTGGATGGTAACAAAATAGAAGGAAGTGCAGATATTCATGATATTCTCTCAAATAATCGAACAATAAATTCTGAGCTTATAATTCCAATTGTATCTCTACACAAATATATTGAGCAAGTTAATGGGAACTTGAATGCAAATATCAATATCTCGGGTAAGGTTGCCAAACCTGTAATCAACGCAAAATTAACTTCCAATAAACTTACGACAGCTAAGCAGGAATTAAAAGATATTAATGTTATAGCAATTATGAAAGATGGTAATATTGAGCTGAACTTAAAAAAATCTATCTGGGAAAAAAATCTATTAATTGGAGATGGATATTATAAGATCAGAGAAGGTTTGCATCTGAATCTCCATTCCAAAAATATGCTCTGGCAAAGAGAAAAGTTGCGAATTGCGGGTGATCTTTCGTCGACAATAAACTACCAGAATACTCCCGAAATATTTATAGAACTTGATAATATAAATATTCAATCCAGCTTATTTGAGTTTGATGATCTGGCTCTTAGAGTGAATCTAATGGGTGACGACTTTATAGCAAACGTAACGCACTCATTAAAAAATATTGATTTTTCATGTTTTGGAAACATCCGATCTCAAGAATTAAAAGCAAAATTAAAACTTCGCGGATTAGATTTGAATCCAGTTTTGAATGGGAGCTCCCTTCCAATTCTTACCGGAGATATACAAGTTGATGCCGACAAATATAGTATTGTAACAAATTCTAATATTATGGTTTATGATAGGGATTACGGCAAATTAGGGGGAAGGTTCAAAACCAATATTAAGCTGGATCTTTCTAAAAAACATTCTCTTATTAATTTGCAATCTTTTAATGCCAGATATAATTATGAACCATTTAAAATTGATTTATTAGCAGAGGGATCACTGGATAGTCTTCAAATCAATTATTTAAAATTAAATCAGATGATAAATATAAAAGGTTGGTTAAAGCGAAAACCAGAATTTAAATATAAGTTATCTATGCAAGGTGAAAACATTAAGATCAAAGAATTTTCCAAATATTTGTTGGATTATTATACTTCCCAGCAATTAGATGGAATTTTTAGTATTGATGTGAATGTAGATAATTTGGAGGAAGGGAGTATAGGCGGATTAATTACTGTTGATAATTTCAAAATGAGTGGCATGAAAGAACTCGATGCTAAATTGAAACTTATGGGAAACAACTCTAAGATAAATATTCGGGATAGCTTTATTAAAACAGATGAACACAAAATTATTGATTTACAAGGTGTTCTGACCATAAACCCAGAAATTAACATTACAGCGAACGGAATTATAGATTCACTTCAATTGGCAAATATTCTCCAGAAGGAAAATTTGAATGGGATAGTAAAAGGTGGTATCGAATTTTCCAGATCGCAAGACAATAACGAATTTCAAATGGATTTTGAAGTAAAGCAATTCAAACTAAACAAATTCCGTGCTGACCTTTTAAAGTTTGATATTCTCCAGAATGACAGTCTGCTCTATGTGAACGAAATCAAATGCTACAGGAAAGATGAATTCAATTTAAGATCAAATGGTACGATAGGTTTCAATATTTTAAATAGTAAAGCATTTTCAGATACAAATTATCTTTCAATTAAATTTGATGGTGATCTGATAAAAGTGTTATCTGATCAGACAAATGCAATAATTAGTGGTGGGTCGAATGCAGAGTTTGAATTTAAGGTTGGAACACGAGAAAGTAAAATATTTATAGAGAAGGGAAATTTCTCTTTAACTAAAGGATACATGAAAATAAACGATCAACCTGAAGATATAGATAAGTTAACCTTCAAATTTAAAATCATCAATGATATTTTTCAAATAGATAAATTCCAATTCCGCATGGGCGAAGGTAGATGCCACATTTCTAATGAGATAACTAACGATAATGAAGATTTTATTTTGGGTACGCTTAATCTTGGAAAGATTCTTATTAATACCAATGACGGCGGAGTCCTCTTTAATATGCCAGGATACATTCCTGAAAATAACGTGGTAAAAATAGTGATTTCTGGAAGGGATAATGAATATTTTGAAGTAAGAGGTCCATTTGAGGATGTTCAACTGATTGGTGATTTGAATATCTCGAATGGTGGTGTAATCTTCCCGCCGAATACAGAAAATCTACTAAAACTTTTTAATACCGTTCGTGAAAAAAGAGAAAGTGGAAATGTTACATTACCACTTAGTTTTAATCTTATGGTAAATTTTGGTGAAAATATGAAGTATGTAACATATCCAGTAGATATAAAACTAAATCAAGGTGGATATCTCAATTTAATTTATGAAAATGAAGAATTTACGATCGCTGATGCACTATTCATAGCAGAGGAAGGTTCTGTTGATATTTTTGGAACTGAAATGAAATTAGATTATTTGCAGATCCAACTTAGCAAATTCACAGAGGGTGCTAATATATCCGGCACATTTTATAAGAAAACAGCTGATGGTTCATTGATAACTTTGAATATTTATAATGAAATTACAGGTAATGATAAGGTGGGAACTTTAAAATTTTCGCTCCTTAGTGATAATGTTAATGATCGGATAACAGATATTTTATCTAAACTTAGATACAATAGATCAATGGAAGATATTTCACCAGACCAGAAAAAAACACTATTGCAGGATGAAGTAATTCAAATAGCTGGAATGGGATTGGAAAGTGCAGTAATGGATCCTTTATTATCACCTTTAGAAAATTGGGTAAGAAAAACATTAAAGCTAGATTATTTTCATATTCGAACAGATCTTGTACAGAATCTCTTTGCCAGCTATTCTTCTGACGAAAAATCCCAATATGAGATTTATGATGAAACTAATGAACTTGCTAAATTGTCATCTGAATTGTTCTTGAATAACTTGTCTGTAAGTATGGGAAGATATTTGAGTCGTGATCTATTTCTTGATTATGAAACACGTGTAGAAAGATCTCAGGATGTTGCTTTAGCATCTGAGATGGGTGTATTTCATGAGTTTTCATTAAGATATCAATTGCCGTTTAAATTCAGAATTTTATATAAATATAAAATATTACCCTTCAAGGAAGAAAACCCACATGAGATCATGCTGGAAAAATCATTTAAATTTTAGAATAGGATAACCTTTAGCACTTTGGTATTCTTGCATTATTTTAATTATTTGACACTTTCCTTACAATTTACATTTTTCTTCACAATTCTAACTTTGCTGTTTCTAAACTTTGTTTTCTGATATTTAAATAGATAGTTTCGCATTGATGATTAGATATTGAATGGAAATCAAAATAGCTGTGCTGTAACTTAGGTTGGTTATAAGCACCTTTTATCAGGGAGTGACATGCAAACATTAATTTTTCATGAAGGAGTAGATGTGTTCTTGTAGAATCTTACTTATAGTTATATTTTCATTATTTTTATTTTCTGCTTGTGATTTAATTGAACTTGATCCTTTTTACAACAAAATTCCTGATGGAGAATAGATAGCTTCTATTAACATTCAAGACATTGAACCATATCAACATTTTGCTGGGTATTTAACAGTCCATTTCACTCTTGATAGTGCAAATTTTTCAATAGAAAATACTGTTTTCTTTATAGACAGCACTTTTATACGGATTTGGGATATTCCACCTGATGAATATACTAAAAATTTCCAACAAAAAACAAACGAATTTAATGAAGCAGAAGAATGGTCTTTCACACGAATTAGAAAAGGTAAAAAAAAACTGGAAATCTTAAAAGTATCCTCCATGAAATAAGCTGGGATAAAACCGAATTGACCGTAATTAAGAAAACTGTCGGTACCAGTATTTTCGATTGTTTACAACACATCTATGAAATAGAAAGAAATAAAACAAACGATTTTGAGATTATCCGTAAGGAACTGATTCACAAAATGTAAAAGCCCTCACCTTGCAGTCCCTCTCCCGCTCAAAATCACTGGAGAGGGAACAAAGAAAAGCAAGAAGATAAAATCTGTCTTTCTACTTTTACCAAGCCAAAGCTTGTTTCATCCTGACGTTTACCAGCCTCTGGCTGGAATCTCTCGCGTTGTTCTACTCCTAAGATGTACGAATTTTTAGGAAGATTTCCGTAATTTTAGTTAACACCGTTAAATACTTTTGTTATTGACAGTTAAAGCATTAATTTTCAACCTACAATTAATATATTACATGAAACATGAAATCATAAATATTGTCTGGAACTTAAAAAGATTGGGATAGATAAAAATTAATATAAGATCGTATAAAATGTCTATATGAGAAATATATGACCTTTTGGGTCGGGGACACATACATTAGGCGAATTAGATAATAAGGAGAATAAAAAATGAAGGAATTGAGAGTTTTATTAGTATTAGTTTCTGTTTTGATTTATTTAGGCTGTGATAAATCACCTACAGAAAATTCCGAAGATCCATCCGATATTCATTTAGAATTATATCAGCATTATGGAGACACATTACATCAAGATTTAGGAGAATTCGAGTTCAATGTAAACAACACAATCAACCTACAAGAGACAGCGAATAAAGAGATCTCTTTCAATTCATCATCTATCACAATTCATACACAAACCGAAAATCCTGTCAGCTTGTCTCCAATAATATTTATTATATTAGAAAATGATTTGGATAGTACATATACATCAATATCATTAGATTTATACCAATATACATCAACTTATTTACCGTATTCACTTAATCTAAATTTTGATGGTTCGATTTATGCTTTTTTAGTAAGCGACATTGAAGATCAGATTGAAGAACCGATTGATGTTATAATTGAGGTTGAAAATTACATTGATACCCTTACTATACTGCCAAATCAACATACATTCGATTTAGATGTGTCACTTTCAATTGAAAGTAATTCGCTGGATTTAGCTATTACAGATCAGCTGGGTATGAATATCTTCAATAACTCAGAAAGAATGTGCGGTGTAATCATGAACTCTTATTATACTGAACTTAATGGTGCACAATGGCGTATTAGAACAATGGATGCGGAAAAGGGTTGTAACGCAGGTTCTAATGGAACTCCATTGTCTGAGTATTTTACTTTTTATGGATTTCACTTAAATTAAATCGCCTAACAAGCGTGTCAGCAGTTCAGTCTCGCGGTGCTCTTTGCCTGAACCTTCCGGTTCAGGATTTGGGTTGTTTGTTTCCAGGCGTGATCGTTCCGATCCCGCCGCACACGCAGAACAGTAGTGGCAATAATAAAAGGATAAAACAATGCCAAGAAAAGTAGACACTTATGAAATTGAGCAGAAATCTATTCCAATTTTTACTAGTATTTTCCCTTCTTGCATAAAAGTTCAACAAATTCCAGATATGGATCATATTGATTATCGGGTTGGGATAAGGCAAGATATGGGGCCAACAGGAAAAAATTTCGCAGTGCAACTTAAAGGACAACAAAAAGTAGAAATTGAAAAAGGAATTTTGAAATTTCGAAATTTCGAAGTTAAACACTTGGAATATTATCTTGATAAAGTAATTGATCCAGTTTTTATTTTTGTTGCAGATACAAACAATTTAAGATGTTATTATTTATTTCTACAGAAATGGTTACAAGACAATATCATAGATAAAGATTGGCAGAGACAACAAACGACGACAATTAACATCCCAATACAAAATATTTTGAAAACCGAAGCTGAATTTATACCAATCGTGATTTCTGCTATAGATTATATGCGTGACCTTCACCCAAGTTTATTAAGAAGTGCTTATAAATCATTTTCATCCAAAATTAAAGAAATAGATCCTAAAATTAAATTTAAGACGCTAATAGAAAATGACACAATCATGCATATCTTAAAACCTGCATCAAATGCAAAATTTGAAATGATTATCCCACATGAAGTAATTATGAAAAAATACCAACAATTTATTGAAACAGGAAAAACTTTTAATTTTAACACAAATGAAAATACATTTTCGGGTACAGAAATATTTAGAAAGCCTTCAGATGATTGTGAAAATGGAAAAAGTGTGTTACAGAAAAGCCCAATTGAATTGGAAATTTTGTTAAATACTTCTTCAAAAAAATCAATTTTTAATATTATTCATATAAAAGGCCAAATTTCTTGGGATTCAAAATATTCTACTTTTAATGGTGTTTCATTGAACGAGTTAGTTTCACTATCTTTTAAATTACAAAATTCTGAAAATTTTCAAATTAAAGATTTAACTATCAACTTTAGCCTCAAACAATGGGAAAAAACTAATTTATTAAATTTATCAAAATTCAACGAAATCTATTCACTATTAAACGCATTTCATAAAAAAGATAATGTTTCCTTAAATTGCATTTTTGAAAATAATGAGCTGTTTAAAGGGAACATCAATACTAAATCTGCTAAATCTCATTTTAATATTCTTCAAACTATTGAATTATTGTGGAAATGTAGAAAAATTTCAAAATTCTATAACATTAATCCTACTTTTAAATCATTTGAACAGCTAAAGAGTAACTCAAGAAATATTGAGATATTTTACAGTATTATGAAAACTGGTTCTTATACTGAAAATTGTGATAAATATAGTGTTAAGTTACCAATTAATTTTTTAGATGGAGCTCAAAAGAAAATTGAAACTTTATATGACACGAATAATGATTTCATGCTTCAATCACAGTCTAAAGAAGAAATATTTTTTGAAGAATCTATTACAATTGGAGAATTAGTTCATGTTTATTTGAATTGGAAATTAGTTGAAATAATTGAGCCAGAAAAAAGTGACGAAGCTTCTAGAATATTGATTGAAGGTCATACTAAATCGAAATTAGATATTTTCGTAAAGCCAACTAAATAGAATAAGAAATTGAATTTATGATTTTAAAAAGATCAGAAAAATGTCACTAACAAGCGTGTCGTCGGGTTATTTCAATTATTAATTAGTAATTAATAATTAATAATTTTTATGTTCTGATTGCGTCACATAAGCTGAGCATTATCCCCAAACCTCACCACAAATCTTAACGATTTTCACCATATTGTTAATATCATTTTCAGCCGCTTCCACATCGTACTGTTTGTTTATATCCTTAAGTAATGTGTAATCACGTTTTGTCATTTGGAATATTTTGAATGGTTCCAAATTTAGAATGCACTCTTTGAATTCAGCTGTCATAGTTGTTCGGGCAACTTCGGGAGTTGCGAATTCAATAACATATTTATCATCAAATTCTTTATCACCAATTTTAATTTCGGAATGCAAATGCACTTTATCCAATAATTTCGTCGCAAAGTTTTCGTGATAAATTTTGAGGAAATGCGGAGGTACTGTGTAAACATTTATGAATAATTCGGTTTTATTTTTTATTTCAAATCTTACGTGTTCATTTTGTATTTCAACTAATAATCTCGGAATTTCAACTTTCCAGCGGTCTGTTCCTGCTGCAGCTACATAATCTAATTCACCTCCGATCTTGCTCTGTAAGAACTTTAATAATTCTATTGTTTTCATACTCTTCCCTCTCTTTTCCATAAATGTTTTCAGAAAGTCATAAGTCAAGATTTACATTGTAATTCCCGTTTCAGTAACTACATATACTAAGCCGAAGCTTGTGTCATCCTGAGCTTGTCGAAGTACCAAGGCTAGAGGGATGTTCTTACTGTTACTCTTAATGAAGAATTAGGTGAATATATATTTATTTTTACTTATTCTTCCTTAGGAGAGCAACGTGCAAGATTCGTCAGAATGACGATAATTTCAAATTTCAAATTTTCTCTCTTTTTAATTATTCCTTGACCTAATTCAAAGCAAATTCTTAAGAAATATAAGTGGAGAAGAAATCATGATAAACAGAAGAAAAACAAGGATCATAAAAATTGGTAATGTAGCAATTGGTGGAGAAAATCCAATTTCAATTCAATCTATGACAACCACCAAAACAGCAGATATAAAAGCAACCATACAACAGATAAAGACGCTGACAATTGCCGGTTGCGATATTGTGCGTGTTGCTGTTCCTGATATTACTTCTGCAAAGGCAATACAACAGATACAGCAGCAAATTTCAATTCCACTAATTGCAGATATTCACTTCGATTATAAACTTGCAATTGCTTCTATCAAAGCAGGTGTAGATGGATTACGTTTGAATCCTGGTAATATTGGCAATGAGCAAAATGTGTTAAAAGTTGTTGATGCTGTTAGGGAGAGAAAAATCCCTATTCGCATTGGTGTTAACAGTGGTTCTCTTTCAAAGGAGAAATTAAAAAAATACGGTGTTTCTGCACAAGGGATTGTGGAAAGTGCTTTGGAACACGTTGCCATTCTGGAAAAAGCAAATTATCATGAGATCAAGATCTCGGTGAAGGCATCTTCAGTTCCATTAACTATCGAGTCGTATCAACTACTCTCTTCCAAAACAGATTATCCGCTGCATCTTGGAGTTACGGAAGCAGGAACAGAATTTATTGGAACCATCAAATCTTCTATTGGTATTGGCTCGTTACTATCTCAGGGAATTGGTGATACTCTCCGGGTTTCATTAACTGCCGATCCGGTAAAAGAGATCGTAGTTGGAAAAGAAATTCTCAAAGCACTTCATCTTCGTAAAGGTTTGGAAATTATCTCCTGTCCCACTTGCGGTAGAACAGATATTGATATTATTTCACTGGCAAAAAAGGTTGAAAAAGCTCTTGAAAAACATGCAGACACAGATCTTTCAGTTGCCGTAATGGGCTGCATTGTGAACGGTCCGGGAGAAGCCAGGGAAGCTGATTTTGGGATTGCCGGCGGTAAACATGAAGGATTGCTCTTTAAGAAAGGTAAAATTTTACGCAAAGTTAAGGAAGATGAATTAGTTCCACAACTTATTAAACTCATTGAAGAGAATGTTAAAATTTAAAAGTTTCAGTTTCCTACTTTTATTTTGCACAATATTGAATGCTGAGCTTATGATCGGTGAGATAAGATTTGAGGGCAATAAACTCATCTCAGATAAAGAACTTAGCACCAGCATATTGTCAAGACCTGGAAGTATATTCAATCAAACACTCTTAAATAAAGATGCAAAAAACATTTCCGAATATTATTCCAACAAAGGCATATTTAATATCAAGATTTATGCTCCTAAAATAATAACTCACTCACCAACCCGTATAGACGTGGTCTTTCAAATAGAAGAATTGAATGAAATCCTAATAACAAAAATATATTTTATTGGAAACAGCTACATCACGGATTCCAAATTGTCATCTATATTTTCCAAACAAAATTTTGCCCTATTTGAACTTGCCAGCTCACTAAAAGTTTTAACTGAATATTATGCTGATAATGGTTTTCTTTTTGCAGATGCAAAGCTTGATAGTCTAAAAAATGAGAACGAAAATTTTACTGCATTCATAAAAATTGATGAAGGTAGATTCTGCCTGCTCACAGAGTATAAGTTCAAAGGCAACAAAACCACCCGTGATGAAACTCTAGTTAGGATTTCACGGTTAAGTAGAATAGAAAATATTACGCCTGCAACCTTGTTGCAGGCAGCAAATAATATACGACAGAAAAGATATATTAAAAACTGTGTTCTGATACCACTTGATAATAGTACATTGCTTTTTCAGGTGGAAGAAGACCGCATGAGTTTGATCTCTGGCATATTGGGTTATGATAATTCTAAGGAAGGTAATAACAGAATCACCGGCTGGGTTGATCTCGAATTCATGAATTTGTACGGAGCTGACCGTTCTCTTACGTTAAACTGGCAACATCTTTCTGCTGATGTAAGTTCCATCGAACTTAAATATCATGAATCCGGAATTTCACGTTATCCTATTAATGCTGATCTTTTAGTTTACCGTCAAGAAGTTGATTCCACTTATATAAAATCTAAATTCGAAAGTGAAATTTATTATTTTGACCTCTACAACCATTATGGAATATTTTTTGGAATGGAAGACATCTTTCCCGGCAGTCGAAAAACATCCATAATCGAAGAATCATCCTTTAAAAAACTTGGTGTTTTGTGGGATATGACAGCATTAGATAATATTCTCAATACATCATCAGGAAAAGAGATATACTTGAAATATTATTATATTTTTAATAGTATAGGCAACAAAGACCTTCCTAAACAAGCGGTTGAAATTAGATGGGCAAGATATTTTAATGTTGGAAAACAATTTGTTTTGGGATTTGACGTAAATGCAAATGTGATCGAGAATAAACAGTTAACAGAATTTGAAGTTTATGAACTCGGTGGTGCAAAAAGCCTGCGCGGTTTTAATGAAAACATTTTCTCTGGTTTCCGTGTTGGTTGGGCAGACATAGAGTTGAGATATCTTTTCGGACGAAATTCAAGATTTTTTGCTTTTGGTGCATACGGCTATGTAGAAAATCTAAATTATAAATACAGTAATCTTTTCAGTTTTGGCTTTGGTCTTCGTACTCAAACCAAGATCGGACTGCTTGGTATAGATTACGGATTGGGAATACAAAACGGTAAAATGAGAAATCCTCTTGACGGAATTATTCATATTGGTATAGAAACTGGATTGTAAAATTAAAAATTAAAAATTAGAAATGTGAAATGTGAAAAAGTGAAGTTTTTTAAAGTATTGTCGTAAAGTTCATAATATTATTAAGAAGGTTTTATGGAACGAAGTAGTAGTATTAAAGTTGGTGTATATGTTGATGTTTCCAATATTGCACAGAATGGTGGATACGGAATGCAGTACGATATATTAAGAACATTCGCCTGCAGGAATAATGGTGTAGCTATGCGATTAAATGCATATGTTGCTTATGATGAAGAAATGTCAGAAAAAAATCCTGAGTATAAAAAAAAATCCGAGAATTTTCATTCAATATTACGTGATTTTGGTTATAAAGTTATAGTTAAAGTTGTTAAATGGTATGTAGATGAGCATGGCGTACGTTATGGAAAATCTAATGCTGATCTAGATATGGCTGTTGATGCATTGCGTCAGTCAGAAAGATTAGATTATGTATTATTAGTTACTGGAGATGGTGATTTTGTACAGGTTGTGAGAGCACTGCAGAGCAAGGGTTGCCGTGTAGAGGTGTTAGCCTATAAGAATGTTTCTAATGATCTCATTAATGAAGCTGATGTATTTACATCGGGCTATCTTATTCCCGATCTTTCTCCTATTGAAATGCATAAAATAGATAATGAAACTCGCATTGTTCGAGGTGTATGTTATTCTTTCTTCCCGGAAAAGGGATATGGATTTTTGCGCTTCATGAAAAATATTAGCGGTTCACTTTGGATCCGTGATACACGAAAAGAGGAATCTCCATATGGAACAGCTTTCGTGCATAGCTCTCAATTTCCTGAAGGAGTTGATGTGAAGAAACTTCCCAATAGAAATATGATCTTTGAATTTGAATTAAAGAAGATCAAAGATAAGGGTTTGCAGGCTGAGAACATCAAGTTACTGGATTAAAATAAGAGGATAAGTGGAAAATATATATTGCGTTATAGATGTTGGGACAAATAATGTTTTGATGCTGATTGCATCGGTAACTGATCACCTTGAGATCATTAAACGTGATTCCAGTGTTTCAGCTCTGGGAAAAGATATGAAAAATGATATTCTTAATCCTGCAGCAATTGATCGCTCTAAAATTATTTTAATTGATTTTATTAAGCAAGCTTATGAATTTACCAAAAATATTATTGTGGTTGGAACAAGCTGTTCGCGAGATGCAAAGAATATTTCATTATTGTCAGACTGGTTGGAAAATAAATATCATCTAAAATATCATATTATTCCAGGAGAAGAGGAAGCACAATTAAATGGAATTGCCAATGTAAATGAATTCAAAGAAATCAATAATATTATCTTGTTTGATGTTGGCGGCGGTAGTACAGAATTCATCTGGATAAAGAACAAAAAAATAATTCAAACTCAAAGCATTGATATAGGTGTTAGAAGATTACAAAATATGTTCGATTCTGATTATCAGAAGAAAAAAATAGAAACTAAGAGATTGCTTGGCATACTTTCATCTTCCCCATTCGAAAACCCTGTTTTAATAGGTATTGGTGGAACTGCAACCAGTTTAAGTGCTATAAAATTCCAACTAGATGATTATGATCCAAAAATAGTTCATAAAAGCAAAATTGCGAAATCAGAACTTAAAATTATTCTATCACGTTTGCATGGAAAAACTAATAAAGAAATTGAAAAAATTATGCCTTTTGAACCCAAACGAGCTGATCTGATTGAAACCGGTACGATGATTATTACGGAAATACTTGATTATTTTGAGGTTGAAGAATTTTTTGTCAGTGATCGTGGAATCCAATTCGGGATTCTTGCTCAGGATAAACAGGATTTAGTTAAAATGTTATCCATAGGTTAGAAAAAATGAAAGATATTAAATTGAAACATCAAAGTGGCAAACCTTTAGAGATAAAAATTAAAGGTCAAAAAATCGGACGCGGTCATTATACAATGATTGCTGGTCCCTGCACTATTGAAAATCACGAAGATTTACTCGCTGTAGCTGTGGAATTAAAGAAAATGGGTATTCACTTTTTTCGCGGTGGAGCTTATAAAATGCGTACATCTCCCTATAATTTTCAAGGACTCGGAAAGAAGGGTTTGGAATTTATGAAGAGAGTTGCTGATGAAACTGGTATGATCTCTGTTTCGGAAGTTGTTTCTGCCGAAGATGTTGAAATGATAAAAGAGTATGTAGATATTTTGCAGGTTGGAACGCGTAATATGTCAAATTACAGACTGCTCTTGAGATTAGGAAAAGTAAATAATCCCATAATTCTGAAGCGTGGTTTCAGCAGTACAATAGAAGAATGGCTACTGGCAGCAGAACATATAATTGAAGCGGGAAATTCTAAAGTAATACTCTGTGAACGTGGTATACGGACCTATGAAACTTACACACGGTATACCCTTGATATTTCTGCAATTTCCGCAATAAAAGAATTGAGTAATCTACCAATAATTATTGACCCATCTCATAGTTCTGGAAGACGTGAAATGATAAAATCGTTAAGCTGGGCTGCTATTGCTGCAGGTGCTGATGGACTTTTGATTGAAACTCATTTTTCACCTGATAAAACTGTTTGCGATAGTAAACAGACAATTGACCTGGAAATGTTAAAAGATATTATCGAAGGAAATAAAAAATTATTGAATCTATGGGATTGAAAGTAATTCTAAAAAAAAGAACCTTGAAAGAATAATATTTTCAAGGTTCTTTTTTTTATATTTTAACTTATTTAAACTTTATTACAATTTCATCATTCATATCGGCTTTAAATCCAGAATATTGCCCCATTGATCTTTTCATCTCTTTATCAGAAGCTTCCTTGCTGCCGGCTAATGCTTTAAATGATTTCTCATCTTTCATTATCTCATCAAAATCTATTTCAGAAAGAATGATAGTGTTCTCTTCTTTATGAGTTGCATTGGTCTTCACAATCTTTCCGTTAACAACAACTTTTACTGATATTTTCATACCTGCATACATTGCTTTCATCATTTCTAAATCTTGATCGCTAATTGATTCATTTTCATCTGATTCTTCTTCATAGTCTATCTCTCCGTAATCACCTTCATCTTCTTCATAGGGAAATGAAATGGTAAGTTCTGAAGTACTTCCTTTCTTAAATGCAAAGTGCATTTCTTGGTTATCTTCTCCCATTCCGGAATTGCCCAGCATATTATCTGCAGGATTTTCATCGATCTTAATTTTTGAAATATCATTAAAACTATAAATAGCATGATATCCAAGTTTGCCATCTCTCTCCATAGGTTTACTGGAAACATATTCAACACCTTCACCCATTTTAGATGCATTTAGTTTAAGATCTTCTATATTATGATATTCTGATTCATCTCTTTTCCCTTCGACCTTACTTCCACCAAAACTCATAGCCATCTGTTTCATCTGATCAATAAATTCCTGCGACATTAAAACAGTTTCCTCTATTGTTCCACTTCCATCTTTATTAACTTTAATAATACGTTCAACCTGGAAACAACCAGACAAAAACAATAATGCAATAATTCCAATTACAACGAATTTAATATTTTTCATATCTTCTCCTAATAGTTTGATAAAGGAACTCTCTGAATAGTGGTATTTCTGTCAAATTAATTAATCCAAAGAGTTTTACTTTCCAGTTGACATCAAATAAGATTTAATATTCTTAGATTGTCTAATATTATTAAATATAATATAATTTGTGAGGAGTTACAATGAATAATAAAATCAGAGTTCGGTTTGCACCAAGCCCAACCGGAAACCTTCATGTAGGAAGTTTAAGAACTGCACTGTACAATTATCTTTACGCAAAAAAAGTTGGTGGTAAATTTATACTTAGAATTGAAGATACAGATCAAACACGTTATGTGGATGGAGCTGTTGAAAACCTTTTCATCACACTAAAAAAAATGGGATTAGAATATGATGAAGGTCCCGGGAAAAATGAAGAATTTGGTTCATATTACCAGTCAGAAAGAACTGAAATTTATAATAAATATGTTCAAGAATTATTAGATAAAGGAAAAGCATACAAGTGTTTTTGTACTTCTGAGATTTTAGATAAAATGCGCAAAGAACGTAAAGCAAATGGACTTGACACAAGATATGATGGTCGCTGTAGAAATTTGACTGAAAAAGAAATCAATGATCATCTACAGAATGGAGATAAATATGTTATTCGATTAAAAATTCCCCAAGATGGTGAAATTACTTTTTATGATATAGTTCGGGACAAAGTAACTTTTCCCTGGAATATGATTGACGATCAAGTTCTTGTTAAATCGGATGGATTCCCTACATATCATCTGGCAAATGTTATTGATGATCATTTGATGGAGATCTCTCATGTTATACGTGGAGAAGAATGGCTTTCAAGCATTCCAAAACATCTTTTCCTTTATGAAGCTTTTGGTTGGAAACCTCCGAAAATGTGTCATTTACCTCTACTTCTCAATCCTGATAAAAGCAAATTAAGTAAGAGACAAGGTGATGTTGCTGTTGAAGATTTCCTAAACAAAGGATATCTGCCAGAAACATTGATAAATTTTGTTGCACTGCTTGGCTGGCATGCACCGGGAAATGAAGAATTCTATACATTGTCAGAACTGGGAAAAGTATTTTCTCTTAAACGTATAAATAAATCTGGGTCAGTTTTTGACATAGAAAAACTTAACTGGATGAACGGTCAATATCTTCGCAACATAGACTTAAAAGTAATTGGTGAATACGCTAAAACATACTTTAAAAAAGCTGGATATCACATTCCAAATGAAAAACATTACTTAGAACTGGTAGATATTGCCAGAAGTCGCATTCATAAACTGGATGAAGTAACTGAATTTGCCAAGCCTTTCTTCAGTGAACTTAAATTTACTGATGATGATAAAGCAATATTAGGAACTGAAAGTTCACAAAGGCTTTTCAAATTCTGGATTGATAACATTATAGATTCTCCTAAATTAGATGAAGAATTAATAAATGAGCTATTGAGACGTTCGACACAAGAGTTAGAAATAAAAGGAAAAAATCTATACCCTCCTCTAAGACTTGCATTATACGGTAGCGCACATGGTCCAGAGCTTCCAACAATTATGGATATTTTAGAGAAAGAAAAAGTTCTAATCAGATTTAATAATGTCATCACGTGAGAAATTATGAAATATTATAAAAAGCTAATTGGAAAAAGATGTTACCTCTCACCTATAAATATTGAAGATGCAGATCAATATTGCATCTGGCTCAATGATCTGGAAGTTGCATCTAATTTACTAATTTTCAATAAGCAATTAAGCCTAGAAAGAGAAAAGATAATTCTGCAGGATATGATAAAAAACAATGCACAGATTTTTGCAATCGTTGATGCTGACAACGACAAATTAATTGGGAATTGCAGTATATTCCGCATCAATGAACGAAATCGCAAAGCTGAAGTTGGCATCTTTATCGGAGATAAGAATTACTGGAGCAAAGGATATGGTACGGAAGCACTATCCCTGCTTATTGATTACGCTTTCAATGTTTTGAATTTGAACAATATCATGTTGGAAGTTTTTGGCTATAACAAACGTGCAATAAATTCCTACAAAAAAATAGGATTTAAAGAAATAGGAAGAAGAAGAGAAGCTATAATCTTTGCTAGTGAAAAGCATGATGAAATTTACATGGACATTATAGCATCTGAATTTAAGAGTATCTACATAAAGAATTTTAAGGCATAATAAAGGAATTTATGTTTAAGAAAATTAAAGGACAAGATAAGGCAATAGATATTTTACAAAGAGCTTTAAAACAAAGTAAGGTAGCAAATAGCTATTTATTCTACGGACCAGAAGGTGTTGGAAAACTCACAACTGCATTATATCTGGGAATGGCTATGAACTGTCATTCTACCATAGATAAACGTCCTTGTGGAATATGCCTGTCCTGTAAAAAATTCCTATCTTTCTCACATCCTGATCTTATTTATATTTTTCCATTTCCTAAAGAAGCAGGAAAATCTGATATAACTATAGATGGAGAGATCCGCTCTGAAAAAACTCTGCAGGAATATGAAGATTATATCAGTAATAAAATGAAAACTCCCTGGAAAGAATATTTTTTCTCGAAGAATATTGGGATTCGTATTGCCAGCATCCGTATGCTTGAACACAGAATACAACTTTCTCCAAATGAGGGTAACTATAAAATCTGCATTATAGAGAATGCGGACAAGATGACAATTCAGGCAGCAAACGCTTTTCTGAAAACATTGGAAGAACCACCTGAAGATACAATAATAATTCTTACAACCTCAAAACCAAATTCACTGCTGCCAACAATTCTTTCACGTTGCCAGCAACTTCAATTTCATTCTGTTCCAAAAAGCATGATCGAGGAAAAGTTACTAGATTATGAGACTTTGGAAATATTTGAAGCAAAAATGTTAGCTCGAATTTCCAATGGTAATATGGAAAAAGCTCTAAGGTTGATGGAAAGCGGAAAAATAGAGATAAGGGATCAGGCTCTTCAGTTCTTAAATCTAGTGATAAACAGCAATGATTTAAAATTCATTGAATTATCAAATCTATTTAGAACCTCAAAAAATCTTACCAAGTTGCAGCAGATGATCTCGCAATTGATTATTTGGTTAAGTGATATTGCTTATTATAAACACCAGCAATCCGAGATCACAAATCTCGATAAGACAGAGATTCTTGAAACTCTTTACGAGAGAAACCAAAATATTGAAAATTATGCTCCCGAATTGATAAATTTTATGGAAGAGATGTTACAGAGACTTAATGGTCATGTGAATCCGCAATTGGTGATAATTGAAATATATAATAGATTTAAAGATACCTTTTGCCGGTAAGGAAAATTAGACAGGATTTACTGGATAAACAGGATATAACTCAGTGCTTCGTCTGTGTAAATCAGTGACAATAAGTCTTGTTGATCTTGTTGAAAAATAATCGTAGGAGAATTTATGGAAAATAAAGATAGTTCAAAAGGCAATTTTATACGTGATATAATTGATAAAGACCTTTTAGAAGGGAAAAAAGATGGTAGAATTCACACAAGGTTTCCACCTGAACCTAATGGACATTTGCATATTGGTCATGCAAAAGCTATTTTGGTAAATTATAGTATCGCCCAAAATTATAATGGGAAATTCAATCTTCGCTTTGATGATACAAATCCAATAAAAGAAGATGAAGAGTATGTAAATGCAATTATTAATGATATCAAATGGCTGGGAGCAGATTGGGAAAACCGCTTATTTTATGCGTCAGATTATTTTGACGAGATGTACGATTATGCGGTTCAACTTATCAAAGCAGGAAAAGCTTTTGTAGATGGCCAATCAGCTGAAGATATCCGCAAAAATCGTGGAACAGTTACTTCACCCGGGGTAAATAGTCCTTTCCGAGATAGATCAATAGAAGAAAATTTAAATCTTTTTGAAAAAATGAAGAACGGAGAATTTACAGATGGAACACATGTGCTTCGTGGAAAGATCGATATGCAATCTTCAAATATGCTGATGCGTGATCCGCTCATGTATCGTATCCGTCATGTTTCCCATCACCGTACAGGAAATAAATGGTGTATATATCCGATGTACGATTGGGCACATGGTCTGGAAGATTCACTTGAAGGAATAACTCATTCGTTGTGTTCTTTGGAATTTCAGGCACACCGTCCTCTTTATGATTGGTTCCTCATCCAATTGGGAATTCATAAGCCCCAGCAGATCGAGTTTGCCAGGTTGAACTTGAACTACACGGTAATGAGCAAGCGAAAACTTTTGGAACTAGTGGAACAAAATCTCGTAAATGGATGGGATGATCCCCGACTTCCTACATTATCAGGTTTAAGGCGTAGAGGTTTCACACCGGAAGCAATCCAGAATTTCATATACAAAGTGGGAGTAGCTAAAGCTCATAGTATAGTTGATTATGCTCTGTTGGAACACTCTATTCGCGAAGTTTTGAATAAACAAACTCTGCGTGTAATGTCTGTGCTGAATCCTTTGAAGGTAGTTATCACTAATTATCCTGTAGACCAGTTTGAAGAAATAGATGCAATTAATAATCCGGAAGACCCGACAGCAGGAACCAGAAAAGTTCCATTCTCCAAAGAACTTTATATCGAACGGGAAGATTTTATGGAAGATCCACCAAAAAAATTCTTCCGTCTCGCTCCCGGACGTGAAATTCGTTTCCGCTATGCTTATTTCATCACTTGTAATGAGGTGATCAAAGATGAAAATGGAAAGATTATTGAGTTGCATTGCACTTATGATCCTGCCTCAAAAGGTGGGAAATCTCCCGATGGTCGCAAAGTGAAAGCAACTCTGCATTGGATATCAATCGCTCATGCCATAGATGCTGAAGTAAGATTGTACGACCGGTTGATCACTGTACCCGATACGAACAATTTGGAAGAGGGAAAAACTTTTATGGATTTCATTAATCCCGATGCATTGAAGATACTGCATAATTGTAAATTGGAGGCTCATTTGGCAAAAGCTGAACCTGGCTATCGCTGTCAATTTGAACGCTTGGGTTACTTCTGCGTTGATCCTGATTCAACACCACAGAAGCCGGTTTTCAATAGAACCGTTACATTACGTGATACTTGGGCAAGAATGCAAAAAAAGTTTTAAAGGAAATTCGATAAGCATGATTGTTACCATATTTAAACTTTCCGGTTCGCTGTGAATGTTTTTATATTGGATTCGCAATGTACTCTGAATAAAAAAAATCTAAATAAATTGGAGTGAGATTTATGAAAAAAATTGTGTATTTATTCGTAATGGTTTGGTTTATTGTTTTCAGCTTTGCTGGAGCAACTCAGCTAAACGCTGAAGAGATAACTAAATTGAACATTTTCACCGAAGAGTATCCACCGTTAAGTTTCCTGGAAAACGGTAAGATTACCGGTTTATCCACAGAAGTTGTGCAGGAAATCATGCGCAGAAACAGCAGGGATGATGAAATCCGACTGGTTAAGTGGGACCATGGTTATAAAGCTGTTCTTGAGGAACCTAATACAGTCCTCTTCTCCACAGCCATGACTCCGGAGCGAAAAAGCCAAATGCAATGGGTGGGGCCAATTGCAGCTTTATCTACTAATTTTTATGCGGTCAAGAAATCCGGGCTCAAAATTTCGAATCTGGGAAATGCCAAAAAAGTCGATAAAATTGCCACAGTAAAAGATTATTATTCTGAGCAAATACTCCAAAAGGAAGGGTTCACGAATCTGGAAAGCTCGATAGATGAGGCAACGGCTCTGGGTAAATTGTTTAATCGGGAAACTCAGCTATTTGTTAGCACAAACACGATCATGCCTACTATGCTGCAAAAAATCGGCACTCAAATGGATGATGTAGAGAGTGTATTTACACTTTCCACCGATCTCATTTATATCGCTTTTTCTCTGCAGACTTCTCCCGATCTCGTAACCAGTTGGCAGAAAACTTTGGATGAAATGAAACAGGATGGAACCTTTGCTAAAATTTATGCGAAATGGCTTCCTTCGGAAATTCCTCCCGGCATATTCCAAATGGTGACCGAAGAATATCCGCCCATAACTTTTATGAAAGACGGCAAACCGGCAGGATTTGTCACCGATATGGTCAGAGAAATTGCTTTGCGCCTGAATATTCCGGACAATATAGATTTGACGTCCTGGAAAAATGCTTACAATATGGCTCTGATAAATCCCAACATAATTTTGTTTAGCGCTGAACGAACACCAGAAAGGGAAAACCTCTTCAAGTGGGTAGGACCGGTAGGAAAAAACAGTTCCATTTTGTATGCTAAAAAAGGATCTAGGATAAAAATAAAAAATCTGCAGGAAGCTAAAAAAATAGCAACTATCGCGACTACGACCGATTGGTTTACGGAACAGTATTTGAAAAGTGAAGGTTTTACAAATTTTATCAGCTCTCCCGCGCCAACCGATAATGTGAAACAGCTCATGAATGGAGAAGCCCAGCTTTCCATTTTTACTGACATCACGATCCCGGAGATCGTTAACCAAGCTGGGTACAAGATGGATGATCTGGAACCGGTATTCACCGTAACCCAGACTTATTTCTACATCGCTTTGTCCAAAGATATACCAGATGAGGTGGTGCTGACTTGGCAGTCCACTCTGGATAATCTGAAAAAAGACGGAACCTTTGATAAGATTTACCGCAGCTACCTGCCCAATGTAAATCTAAAGGATTTGCTGAAACATTAAGATTTTATCGAAGTAAAAGTGATTTATGATAATTATCGGAGAACCAGATGAAGAAATTAATAGCCCTCGTGGATGATGAAAAATGATCTAATAAAAATCTGGGATAATGACATTCTCGCTAGTGTGGTACCAGTAGTCCCTCTCCATCCCATCTGGAAGGGACTTTATCTCTTTTCCATTTTTCATTAAAACATACTGATAGAAGATACAATACTGAAATACAACTCAGAATACCATTAATTATTCGTGTTTCTCAGCGAAAATCTGTGAGTTAATATTACAAATCCTGTTTCTAACTAAAAGTCAAACAGATCGCCTAGGGTTTCTTCCTGTTTGTTTTTTTGTTTTCCAAATTGCTGTACGAGCCGTTTATCCATTTGATAATCTTTTCTGGATTTTCTTCCAGTGCGGAGACCTGTTTCTTTTTTACCTCCTGTTTCATGACCGCATTTGCGATCACTGCAAACCAGTTTATCAGTAAATTTCATCATCAGTTTTCCGCAGATCGGACATTTTTCTTTACTTAGATTAGTGATCTCGAATTTCAAATTAGAAGCTTTGATTTTTTTTATCAGCTCGATTGTAGTATGCTTTATATCAGAGATAAACTTGCCTTTATCTTCTTTGCCCTCAGCAATTTTTCCCAGACGTTTTTCCCATTCAGCAGTGAGTTTCGGATACTTGAGAGACTCCGGTACAAGTTTTATCAATTCAAAAGCCTTGGCTGTGGGAACCATTGATTTTCCACTGCGTTCAACATAATATCCTCTGATTAACTTCTCGATTATATCAGCTCGGGTAGCCGGTGTGCCCAATCCACCAGATTTAATTGAATCTCTCAGTTCTTCATCTTCAATAAATTTTCCCGGATTCTCCATAGCGGTTAAAAGAGTCGCTTCTGTGTAGCGGGAAGATGGTTTTGTCTGTGAAGCAACCAATTTAAGCTCATTAACTTTAACAATCTGCCCTTTGGTCAGTTCAGGAATTGATCTGGTAGAATCTTCTTCTTCATCTTCATCTTTTATTACTGCAGAAACTGCTCTCCAACCCAGTTCTTTCACTATCCTGCCAGTTGCTTTAAAAGTTTCTTTATCAATTTCGAGCATTAAAGTGATTTGTTCAAATTTATAGGGTGGATACAAAACTGTAATAAAGCGTTTTACAATTAAATCATAAATTTTCTTTTCGTCATTGGATAGTGAATTCAGATGCACAGGAATTTCCGTAGGGATAATAGCATGATGATCACTGACCTTCGCATCATTCACAAATCTGGCAGTTGGCTTGATCTCTTGCTGCAGAAGAGGTTGAACCTTACTGCTATAACCTGCTTTGGCAACTTGCTGCAAACGCTGTTTCAAAGTGGGAATCATATCTTTAGTTATATAGCGGGAATCAGTCCTAGGATAAGTAACAAGTTTGAATCGTTCATAAAGAGTCTGCGTATGTCGCAATGTATCTTTCGCACTCATTCCGTAGCGTCGGTTTGCATCACGTTGGAGTTCAGTTAAATCGTAAGCCAGCGGTGCTGATTCTGATTTGGCTTTTTTGGTTATTGAAGAAACAACCGCGTCTTTACCTTTCAACTTCTGTAATAAATTATCTGCTTTTGTTCTATCGAAAATTCTATCATGATTTTCCCTATCCAGCCAGGAAGCAGTAAATCCTGAGCAAATTGCATTTATCTTCCAGAATTTTACAGGATCAAATTTCACAATCTCTTCTTCCCTTTTTACGATAAGGGCTAAGGTGGGAGTTTGAACTCTTCCTGCATTTAAACGTGCATCAAATTTACAGGTGAGAGCTCGAGTTACATTCAAGCCAACCAACCAATCTGCTTCTGCCCTACCGACAGCAGCATGGAAAAGATCATCATAATCTTTTGCAGGTTTCAGGTTAGCAAAACCATCCTTAATAGCAGAATCAGTTTGTGAAGAGATCCACAATCTTTTCATTGGTTTTTTCTTCCAACCGCCCAGCATCACGATCCAGCGAGCTACCAGTTCTCCCTCCCTACCTGCATCTGTAGCAATAATTACTTCGGAGATATCTTTTCTTTGCAAGAGAGATTTTACAGTTTTGAACTGCTGAGAAGTTTGCTTGATCACTTTCAATTTCATTTTTTCCGGGATCATAGGCAGGTAATCCAAATTCCAATGTTTAAATTTGGCATCATAGACTTCCGGTTCTGCTAAAGTGACTAGATGACCCAACGCCCAAGTTACCACATGTTTATTACCTTCCATAAATCCTTTCCCACGTGGACGACAATTCAACACTCTTCCCAGCTCTCTTCCTACACTGGGTTTTTCTGCTAAAACTAATGATTTCATTTTTTCTCCAAATTTTATACAATACTTAATATTTTAAGATTAATATTTTGTAAAGTAAGAAGGAATAAAAAAAAATTATTGATTCTTAACATTTCTGAAGTATAATTTAATATAATATGTTAGGAATTGAAATTGATTAAAGTAATATTCGTTTGTATTCATAATTCAGCATGCAGTCAGATGGCAGAAGCATTACTAAAATGGCTAGGTAAAGAAGATTTTTTTGTAGAGAGTGCCGGTTTGGAACCAGGTATATTGAACCCAATGGCTGTAAAAGCAATGCAGGAAATCAATATAGATATTTCCAATAATAAAACAAATAATGTATTTGATTTTTTAAAAGAAAGAAGAACATACAATTTTGTAATTTCTGTTTGTGACGAATTCCAAAGTGAACGCCGTCCGATCTTCCCAGGACGAAGCCAGCGTATTCATTGGAATTTCACCGATCCATCTGCTTTATCAGGAACTGAAGAGGAAAAGTTAAATAGCACTATCGAGATTAGAAATGAGATCAAAGCTAAGATCATAGAATTCATCGAAAACACAAAAAAATAAAAAACTACTTTCTTATTCCAAACTGTTAAAAAACATATATTTAATTATTTTTTTTTAATCACTTCATATACAAAGTTGACAAGTTTACATTAATCAAAAAGATATCTTATAAGAAGAACTAAATTAGTTAATTGAGGTTACATGATTGGAACTTTATTTAAGTTATTAGGTGCACTTGGTGTATTCCTTTTTGGAATGCGTGTAATGAGTGAAGGTATCCAGAAAGTAGCAGGTAAACGTTTACAATCCATTTTAAATTATATGACTGCAAATCGGATTGCTGCAGTTTTCACAGGTTTTTTCATTACGGCTCTGGTTCAATCCTCATCAGCTACAACTGTCATGGTCGTAAGTTTTGTTAATGCCAGTTTATTAAGTTTGACCCAAGCTATGGGTGTTATAATGGGAGCAAACATTGGTACGACTGTAACCACCTGGATCGTTTCCATCATCGGATTTAAATTTAAGATCTCTGCTATTGCACTGCCAATTGTGGGTGTAGGTATGCCTTTTATGTTTTCAAAGCTGAAGAAAAGAAGAGACATTGGTGAAATTCTGATTGGATTTGGACTACTATTCCTGGGCTTAATGTTCCTCAAAGAATCTGTTCCCGATATTAAAAGCAACCCGGAAGTATTGGAGTTTCTTAAAAACTATACCGACCTGGGATTTCTCTCATTTCTCATTTTTGTTTTCGTCGGTTCTATTCTTACGATTATAGTACAATCTTCCAGTGCTGCAATGGCAATCACAGTAACAATGGCTTATATGGGTTGGATCGACTTTGAAACTTCAGCTGCAATCGTGCTGGGTGAGAATATTGGAACAACCGTAACTGCTTATCTGGCTTCTTTGGGAACAAATGTAAATGCCCGTCGTACAGCTCGAGCACATTTTCTATTTAATACTTTTGGTGTAATATGGATGGCACTGATTTTCCGTTATTTCACGAATTTTATTCTCAAGATTGCACCTTGGGATTCTAGCCTGCAAGTAAACTTACCGCTTAACCTCTCACTGTTTCATACTGTTTTCAATATTACAAACTCCCTGATCTTTATTCCATTTATCCATCCTTTTGCCAAGCTGGTAGAAAAACTTGTGAAACCAAAAGAAAGCGATCTGTCCACAGAATACAAACTTAAGTATATCAAAACCGGTTTACAGGATACTGGTCAGATGAATATTCAAACTGCAAGAGCAGAATTAGATAAAATGGTTAGTGTAATCGATGATATGTTCAATACATTTCTTACAGTTTTCCACAATCCTGACAAAAAGATGGGAAGTAGCGTAGAAAAAGTAAGAGGTATGGAAACTTTAAGTGATCAAATGCAAGTGGAAATCACAAAATATCTGGTAGAATGTTCTAAAGAAGACCTGAGTGAGCGTAGTGTTATGAATGTAAATGCTATTATGAGAATTGTGAATGAGTTAGAAAATATTGGTGATAGTTGTTATAAATTAATGCTTCTTACCGAAAAAAAATATAACAATAAAATCCAACTTCACACCAAGGCAATGGAAGAATTCGATGACTTTACTTCCATACTGGTTGAATCTATGGAGCTATATAAATTGCATATGAATGAACACTTAGAAAAACAAGTTCTAGATATTGTATACAAACTGGAAAAGAAGATGAACAACCTCCGTGACAACCTAAAAAAAGCAACTCAGTATCGCCTGCAAGATGGTAGTAATGTAAAATCTGAATTACTTTATCTCGATCTTTTAAAACACTTTGAGCATATTGGTGATAATAATTTGAATATTGCCCAGGCATTGAGACAAGTATATTAATAGAATTTAATATTAATAAAAAAAATAACCTTTCTAAGTTTCTGGAAGGTTATTTTTCTACTGAAAATTTTTGTTATTTCGATTTCATTGTTTAATAACTCAAGCTCTTATCATTTTGATAAGCATAAATTCAATTTATTATCAAATTTATCATTTTAACGTATCAATTTGAGTTCATTATGTGCATCTATAACACCTATTTTAAATAAGTTAAGTACGTATATATTCTATTGGTATAACAATTGCTAATTATGCAGTAAAAAAGAGGAATCAAAGGGGAAAGAGATGTTTCAGAACTTTTTTAAAATTGCCTTCCGCAACTTAGTAC